>CAJDTO010000016.1_pt1 | contig 36281 bp, 25 predicted proteins | sample 7389821 | NCBI WGS metagenome assembly CAJDTO01 (sample SAMEA7055651, study PRJEB34461) | soil metagenome | biome: terrestrial ecosystem; feature: Peninsula; material: soil | place: Antarctica | collected 2016
GCAGGGTTTTCCTGCTCATCGCCGCGGACGTTGAGGGGGCGCCGCTGTTACCTCTATGCTGACGGGATGCGCCAGGTCCTTGCACTGCTCTTTCTGGTCTGCGCCATGGCAATGCTCCCGGTCTTTGCCCAGACACAGATCCATCGTTGCGTTGGCGCTGACGGCAATCCGGTGTTTACCGATCAACCGTGCGCTGCTTTGGGAGCCACACCGCTCACTCGCACGTCGCCGTCTGCACGCCAGCGCGCCGACCCGCCGCCAGCGGTGTTGTGTGCGACAAATCGCGCTGAGTTGCAACGTGCCGTCATTGATGCGTTCGCCAACCGCGATGCCAATCGCATGGCGGGGTTGATGCTGTGGCATGGTTACGGCGAGCGTGCTGCAGTTGCCGACATCCGGGCACTGCAGCGGGTCATGCGCGCACCGTTGCTCGATTTCGGGCCCGCAGCGGATTCTGCGGATGTGTCGACAGCGCCGGAAACTGTAGAGGTGTTCAGGCCGGACCCATTCGGCCCCATGGCCGCCGCGGCGCCGTCGTCGGTGATCAAGCCTGCAGCAGACAACACATGGTTGTTGCGCACCGGCACCGGCGATGGTTACGGTCAGCGTGGTGAGAGGCGTTTCACCGTGGTGCGCCGCTCCGGTTGTTTGTGGCTGCGCAGCGCAGATTGATGCCGGTTGCACGCTGCGCAGCACAACGCCACGCACGGAGCAGACGACTATCATGGGCGATCTTCCGTGGAGAATGGACATGGCGCAGCAATACCCTGAGTGGATCTGGCAGAACGGTGAGATCAAGCCATGGAAGGACGCGACGACACACGTCATGTCGCACGCCTTGCACTACGGCTCGTCGGTGTTCGAAGGCATGCGCAGCTATGCGACACCGGATGGTGCGGCGATTTTCCGCCTGACCGACCATCTGCACCGACTGTTTCACTCGGCCAAGATCTACGACATGGTGTTGCCCTATTCCGCTGACGAACTCGCCGCGGCCAGCCGTGCCGTGATCAGCAGGAATGGGCTGAAAGCATCATACATTCGCCCGGTGGCATATCGCGGCCTGGGTGGTTTCGGCCTGTCCGCTGAAACGCCGATTGACGTCGCCGTGGCGGCGTGGCCGATGGGCCCGTACCTCGGCGTCGAGGCGCTGGAAAACGGCATTACCGCCTGTGTGTCCAGTTGGCAGCGGTGCGCGCCCAATACCATTCCGGCTGGCGCCAAGGCCGGTGGCAATTACCTCTCCGGCCAGCTCATCGCGCGTGAAGCGCGGCAGCGTGGGTTTGGCGAAGGCATTGCCCTGTCGTCATCGGGGCTGCTGAGCGAAGGCGCTGGTGAGAATCTGTTCCTGGTATTTGATGGCGCGCTGCACACCGCGCCGGCAAGCGCGTCCATTCTGGCCGGCATCACCCGCGATAGCCTGAAGACGCTGGCGCGTGAGGAAGGTATCGACGTGATCGAGCGCGACTTGCCACGCGAATACTTGTATCTGGCCGACGAGGTGTTCATGTGCGGTACGGCAGCAGAGATCACGCCGATCCGCGCGGTCGATGGCAAGCAGGTTGGCGCCGGCAAGGCCGGCCCGGTCACGCTGCGCATGCAGGAATTGTTCTTTGGCCTGTTCGACGGCCGTACCAACGACAAGTGGGGCTGGCTGGAGCAGGTCTGAAGCCACATCTCTCGTGCAACCGGCACGTGTCATGCGGTTGCACAGATCAGGCACTTGCCGGAGTCCGCTGGCGAGCGATGCTCTTGGGTTGATTGTGCCCAGAGCATGGTGCACGAGCCGAGCACGCTCCTGCAGGCTGGTGAGCGAGGTTGGGTGCATCGGCTCAGGCGAATTTGATGCAGGCCACGGCGCCATTGGCGTCGCTGCGCGGGCGCATGGAGACGTCCCATGCGTACAACTCGCATAGCCGGCGCACGATGGCGAGGCCGAGCCCGGCGCCGCTGCCGCCGACGCCTTCGCCGCGCACACCACGCTGGAACAGGCGTTCGGCGTCTTCGGGCTTGATCCCCGGTCCGGTATCAATGACTTCGATGTGGTTGTCTCCGACCTCGACGCGCACGCTGCCTTCGAGCGTGTATTTGATCGCGTTGCTGATCAGGTTGGTCAGCGCCACGGATAGTACCGACGCTGGCGCGTTGACGCTGACCGGTGAGCGCACCACCAGCTCGACTATCAGCGGTTTGCCCCGGAGTTGCGGCCGCTGGCTCTCGATGACGTCGGCAGCAACCTTGCCAACCTCGATGGTTTCCCCGCGCGTCGGGCCACGCCGTTCGGACCGCGACAGCAACAACAATGCCTCGATCAGTTCGGTTGCCTGGCGTGAGGCGCGCTCGATACGATTCAGGCGTTCGATCAGTTTCGGGGTAAGGTCGGACGAACCCTGCAGCAGCTCGGTGGTGCTGGCGATCACCGCCAGCGGCGTGCGCAGCTCATGGCTGACGTCGGAGTTGAACTCGCGATCGTGTTCCACCATGGCCGTGAGTCGCGTGGAATATTCGTCCAGCGCGTAAGCGAGTTCGCCCACTTCGTCGTCGGCGAAATAGGGCGCCAGTGGTTCGGCCTTGCCGGTCTTGCGAAAATCGCGCAGTCGGTTGGCCAGTTCGGTAACTGGTTTGAGCACCTTGCGCGACAGCCACAGCCCGATGGCCAGAGAGAGCAGGCTGAACAGGAAGACCGCGCCGATGAGGGACAACACCAATTGCCGTTTGCTCAGATCCTCACGACTGATGTCGTAGCGAGTGAAGCCGATGATGCCGTCCTTGTGCCGGATGGCCAGCTTGTAGCGCTTGGTGTGCCCGTTGGCGTCCACATCGGTGATGTCGAACACGCCGCTGGCGTTCGGGTCGCGCGCAAGGTTCTGCCAGGCCAAGGGCATTTTGTAGAGCGTGCGGTCGCTCTTGACCCAACCCTCGATCAGCTCGGACTGGAATGGCCGCTCGGGGTGCTTGATCGCGTTGTCCACCGCTCGGTCGACATCGCTGCGCAGACTGTCGTTGATGAGTTGATTTTCAACCGTGGCGCGCAGGTAGAGCGTAGAGACGGCAAACAGCGCGCTGAGGCCGAAGCCGAACAGCGCGAACGAGACGATCAGGCGAAAACGCAGCTTACGCCTGGATCGCATCCGGCTCGACCATCCGGTAGCCAATGCCGTGGCGCGTATAAATCAGCGGCGTCGCAAAGGGTTTGTCGATTGCCGCGCGCAGGCCGTGGATGTGCACGCGCAGCGAGTCGCTGTCGGGCAGTTCCTCACCCCACACGCGTTGCTCCAGGTCCTGCCGGGTGACCACCGACGGACTGGCTTCCATCAACGCCTGCAGCAACTTCAGACCAATCGGGTTGAGCTGGATCGACTTGCCTTCGCGGTTCACCGTCAACGTATCCAGATTGAACGTGAGATCAGCGACCTTCAGCACCCGGCTCTGCGGACCCTTGCCACGGCGCGCCAGCACTTCCAGCCGTGCGGCCAGCTCCTGCAGGGCGAACGGCTTGGTCATGTAATCGTCGGCGCCGGATTCAAAGCCGGTCAGCTTCTGCTCCAGCGCGTCGCGCGCGGTCAACATCAGGATAGGCGTTTGCTTGTGCGCTTCGTGGCGCAGCTTGCGTGCGACCTCCAGGCCGTCCATGCCGGGCAGGGTCAGGTCGAGCACGATGACGTCGAAATCATGCACCACAGCCAGATGCAGTCCGGTGACGCCGTCACCGGCAAAATCCACCACGTTGCCGCGGTCTTCGAGATAGTCGCCGATGTTGGTGGCGATATCAGTGTTGTCTTCTATGACCAGAACGCGCATGTGTCACTCCTGCGCAGCCGCTTGGCTGGAGCGTTCAGCTTAGCAAGCCCGGCGTGAATACGGCGCACTTGTTGCGCGGTATTCACGCCCTCGGGGTTCGCTGTCTCTGCAAAAAAAGCCCAGACGCGGCACACGGGCGCCGCCCTGGGTCGAAATAATGTCGCGACACCGGGCACGACAAGCCACCTTGCAACAGGCTTGCCCGAGCCAACAACAGCGGGTGCTTTATAGAGTGCAGTGGGTTACGCCGTGGTTGACGACCAGCGCAATCCTGCTTGGCGTCAATGTCCACCAGATACGTAACCGGGTCGTGCCTCCTGCTGCATGAACTGCTGCGTGCCGCGTCGCGCCCGTTCAATTTCACCGTAGGTACGGCAGTTCTGCCTGGGCAACAGTGAACCAACCGGACGCTCAGACTTGCACACCATGCGGCGATCGTCGCGTCGCGTCAGGATGGCGTTGACGTCTTCCTGATCGGTCAGCAGCTTGGCGCGCTTGACGCTGTCCATCTGCTCGACGGTGTCATAGGTGTCAAACAGCGCTTGCATTTCGCTCAGGCGCTTGGTCACCGTGGCTTGCTCGGTGCTGTCCACGAATTCGTAGCGCCCGCCGGGGACCATCTCCTGCTGCACGGCAGCGCTGACTGCCGCGAAATCAGCCTTGTTGTCGACCTTGACCGCAGGCTTCGTGGATGACGCACTCACGGCGCCTAGCGGTAGCAGCGCCATCAGCAATGCGCCGGTGATCGAACAGAACTTGTTGTGCATGGGGTCTCCGGGATGCTCGTGGATGCCCTGAGGCATCGCGCTGGGGGCGGGTTGCGTTGGATGCTACGGGCGTACTGGCTGACGGTCAACGTGCGGCCGTAGAGGCTCTGCGTGCTGTGGAGTGGGGTGATGCGGCAAGGCAGCGGGTTCCATTGCCTGTATGACGTTGCAGCAATTCGATGATGGCGCCGGCAACGTCCACTCCCGTGGCGGTTTCGATACCCTCCAGCCCGGGCGACGCATTCACCTCCAGCAACAGTGGCCCACGATGGGAGCGCAGCAAATCCACCCCGGCCACGCCCAATCCAAGCGCGTTGGCCGCACGCAGGGCAATGCGCCGCTCCTGCGTGCTCAACATGGCGGCAACTGCCTTGCCACCACGGTGCAAGTTGGCGCGAAACTCGCCAGGGCTGGCGTCACGCTGCATCGCGGCCACCACTTTGTGCCCGACGACGAAGCAGCGCAGGTCGCTACCGTTGGCCTCGGGGATGAACTCCTGCACCAGGAAATTGGCGTACAGCCCGCGAAATGCTTCGATCACGCTTTGCGATGCGCTGCGCTTTTCCGCCAGCACCACGCCCGTACCCTGACTGCCTTCATTGAGCTTGATCACGTGCGGTGGCTCGCCGATCAGCGCCAGCACGTCGGCGCTGTCGTCCGGGTTGTCGCCAAACACCGTCACCGGCATATCGATGCCTTGTGCGGCGAGCAGTTGCAGGCAGCGTAGTTTGTCGCGCGCACGCAACACCGCTTCGGACGGGTTCGGCGTATAGGCGCCCATCATTTCCAGTTGACGCAACACCGCCGTGCCATAGAACGTGCTGCTGGTGCCGATGCGCGGGATCACGCAATCAATGCCGTGTACGGCCTTGCCCTTGTAGCGCAATGCCAGCGCACCGGGAGCCACGCGCGCGTAACAGCGCAGTGGATCGAGTATGCGCACTACGTGTCCGCGCTTGCGGCCCGCCTCGATCAATCGTCGGGTCGAGTACAGGTGGGTGTTGCGCGAGAGGATCGCTATTTTCATGGGCAGTGCGTCATGCGGGTGCCAGTCTCACTGCTGCGGGTCGGGGTTGCGTGAAAGAGCGTGATGGGTCAATTGCGAAGCGTCCCGTCAACGCGCTGCGTCCAAGCAAGAGCGGAAACAGCATATGCCGTCGATCGGTCAGATTGACCTCAATGTCAAACTGCTCGCCTGCCAGTTGTACACCCGTGCGGATGAACCAGCGTTCGGTGCGCCGGCCGCCGGTGTCGGTCACTGCACGGCGATCAGTCGATCGCGCTTCGCAGCAGATTTCCCGTGGTTCGCGGCGGCCAAGCCGCAGGGTGAAGCGCAGCCAGTGTGCATCGTCGCGCTGAAACTCTTCGAGTGTGTCCACATGCAAGGCGCTGCTGCGCGCACCCGTGTCGAGTTTCGCCTTGACCGGGCCCAAGCCCAATTGGGGCAACGCCAGCCATTCGCGCCAACCCAGGACGAGCAGGTCGGCGCTGGCCGCTTGCACAAGAGTCAGATCCGGCATGGGATGGCGAGTGCCAGGCAAGTGGAGCGGGTGAAGGGAATCGAACCCTCGTCAGTAGCTTGGGAAGCTACAGCTCTACCATTGAGCTACACCCGCATGGCTGGCGATGGTAACGCGACACGCGCATGGTTGGAAATATTGCTGCGTTGCTGAGGCGCGTGTTAGGACAGGCCTGCTGGCGCATGAATCGTATATGGCGCGAAGCTGAACCGGGGTACCCGTCGCCGTTGCAATGCGCACAAGCCGCGCAAATACCTGCGCATAATCGGGCCGTCACCTGGGTGTGACATCACCTGTGGCGGTAGTCGCCATTGTCTGGAGAGCGCCATGTGTGGGTTTGCCGAGGTGTCATCATCTTTGCGGCGTTGCCGCTGGCGTGCTGTGGCGGTGTTGCTGCTGTGTACTGCAGGTGGCTGGGCGCAGGCGCAGTCGGTGTCATCGAGCAATGCCGCTGACCCACCGAGCCGCGTGGCGCGCTTGTCGTATATGGCCGGTGATGTCGGGTTTCTGCCGGCGGGCGCCAGCGCATGGAGTGACGCCAGCATCAACCGGCCGTTGACCACGGGTGATCGGTTGTCAACCAGTGCTGACGCGCGCGCCGAAGTGGAGTTTGGCGGCAGCAACTTGCGGATGGACGGCGGCGCCGATTTCGGTCTGCTCGACCTGAGCGGGCAGATTGCCCAGATCGAGCTGACCCAGGGCACGCTCAGTCTCAGCGTGCGCCGCCTGGATGACGGACAAAGCGTGGAGATCGACACACCGACTGTCGCGCTGGTCGTCGACCGTCCCGGCACATTTCGCGTGGACGTCGGTGACGGCACGCGTGGCACCCGCGTATCGGTGCTGGATGGTGACGCCGTGGTATACGGAGAAAACAACGCGCAGCGCACTGTCAGCACCGGGCGCAGCTATCAGTTTGACGACAGTGCGTTGAGCCGCGTGGGTATCAGCGATCTCGGCCGTGGCGATGCATTTGATGCATGGGGCCGCGATCGTGACCAGCGTTATGTACGTTCGGACAGCCGTCAGTACGTTTCGAGTGATGTCGTCGGTTATCAGGATCTGGACCAGTACGGCGATTGGCAGACTGACAATGATTACGGCGCAGTGTGGTACCCGACACGGGTATCTGCTGGCTGGGCGCCGTATAGCGATGGCCATTGGGCGTACATTGCGCCGTGGGGTTGGAGCTGGGTGGATGACGCCGCGTGGGGCTTTGCGCCCTATCACTACGGGCGCTGGGCGAACATGCGCGGGCGTTGGGGCTGGATTCCGGGGCCGATCAATGTGCGCCCGATCTATGCGCCGGCGCTGGTGGCGTTTGTCGGCGGTGGCGGCTGGTCGGTCGGTATCGGCAGTGGGCCAGTCGGCTGGTTCCCGCTGGGCCCGGGCGAGATCTACAACCCGTGGTACCGCACCAGTCGCAATTACTACACCAACGTCAACATCACCAATATCTACGTGCGCCGCGGCTATGACCGTGGCCGCTATCACCGCGACATCGACGACCACTACAACCGCTATCGCGATGGCTTGCCCGTACGTGGCGAGCGCTACGTCAACCGCCATGCGCCAGGTGGGTTCACTTCGGTGGCAGGCCGCACGTTTGCCAGTGGGCGGCACGTCCAAGGTGGTATGCGCAGCGTCGAGCACCGCGAGTTGGCCTCGGCAGCAGTGTTGCCGCGCGGCATAGCGGCGCGCCCGGCCACTGTTGGCGCCACGCTGCCGCGCAATGCCCACACCAAGTCATTACCCATCGGTGGCTTCAATCGTGAAGTGGTCGCGCGCCGCGCGCCGCCGGCGGAGCGCATTGCGCGCACGGATGTGGCGCAGCGTTTGGGCCGTGGTGACAGGGGACCGCGTCAGAGCATGACGCGGTCGCGCGTGCGTTTGCTGACGCCGGATCCGGACCCACAGGAGTCCGGTGCGCGCGCCGTAGCGCAGGATGTGTCCGCGCGCGCGCTGGCGGTTCCTGCTGGTGTGGACCGCGTCGGTAGCAAGCGCATGGATACGCAACGTGACGCGTCAGGCCGCGCAGATGACGTGCGTGCAGACGCTGCACAGCGCACTGGCAATGGCGAGCTGGTGCGCAATCGTGACGCAGCTGCGGTGCGACCGATGCCGGCGAATGTCCGCGCCTTGCCGCAGCTTGGCGACGTCTCGGTGGCTGACGATGCCGCGGCGCGTGCGCAGTCGACGCGTTCGCTGCCACAGGTGGCGCCGGTGCGTCGTGCGGACAGGCGCGCGGGTGAATTGCCCTCAGCACGCTTTGCCCGGCCAGAGCGACGCGGGTCGATAGCGGCTGCTGGCGAGCGACAACTGGCGGCCGACCAGGTTGGTGCCGCCGATGATGCGGGGCGCACAAGGACGAACGCGGACCCGCGGCGGAATCGTCGCGATGAGTCCCCACGCCCCGGCCTGAGCATCATTTCCGCTGGCGATACAGACCGCGCGGTGCCGTCAGCGGATGACCGCCCGGTTGCCGGGCTGCGTTTGCCGCAGGCGCCGCGCATCGTGCGCGGCAACACTGACAATGCGGACAATGCCAGCGTGGATCGCCCGACAGTGGCGCGGCAAATGCCGCCCGTCAATCAGGAGCGCATGGTGCGGCGCAACGTGCCAACGAGTGAGGCGGTGATGTCACAACGCCAGTTGCCGCAGCGCTTCGAACGCCCTGAGCCCATGCGCGAAGTCCAGCGCCAGGCGCTGCAAGTGCAGGCACCGAGGCAGATGGACGCGGCACCGCCGCAGCAGTTCGAGCAACGTCGCGAAATGTCGCGTGTACCGGTAGCCATGCCGCCGCCACGCGTGTCTCCGCCGCCGCCGGTGCGTACCGGGCAGTCGGCCCCTGCACGCAGTGAAGGCGGCAAGGATCAACCGACTTCCCGGCCAGCTGATCGGCGACACCGGGGCGATGATCAGCAAAACTGATCAACGACGATTGCAACGTTACAAAGCCCGGCGCGTCCGGGCTTTGTTTTTTTCCGTCCACCAACCAGCGACAGAGCACGCGCCGGTACAATGTCGGCGTTCGTCACGCGTTCGTGGTCTGCGCCCAGTTGCCCGCGCTTTTCAATCACGGCTGCGCGCGGCACATGTTCGTGGCACGGCATTGCCGTCACATGAGCAGACCCCACCCCACCCTGTGCTCTCTGAATCCGTCCATGACTGACACCCGCGCCGTCGAGCCCATCGACCACCTACGCCACATCCGCAGTTTTGTCTTGCGCGAAGGGCGCATGACCAGCGCACAGCAGCGCGCATTTGACGATTACTGGTCGCGCTACGGCATCGAGTACGCCGCGGCGCTACAGGATTTCGACGCGGTCTTCGGCCGCCATGCCGCGCTCGTCATGGAAATTGGTTTCGGTAACGGCGAAGCGCTGGCGTGGGCCAGTGAGCATGACTTCGCGCGTGATTTCATCGGTGTGGAAGTGCACGGGCCTGGCGTCGGTCGGCTGATGAACGCGCTGGCAGCGCATGACGCACGCAACGTACGCGTGTATCGGCATGACGCGGTGGAGGTGCTGGAACACGCTATCCCGCCCGGTGCGTTGAGCGAGGTGCACATCTGGTTCCCCGATCCGTGGCCCAAGAAGCGCCACCACAAACGCCGTCTGATCCAGCCCGAATTTGTGGCGTTGCTGGCCTCGCGTATGGCGCCTGATAGCCTGTTGCATCTGGCCACTGATTGGCAGGAATACGCCGAACACATGTTGACGGTGCTGGAAGCGGCACCGGATTGGCACAATGCCGTCAGCCCCGGCGCCTATGCCGAGAAACCCGCTTGGCGCATCGAGACCCATTTTGAACGCCGCGGTTTGAACCTCGGCCATGGGGTGTGGGATCTGTTGTATCGCCGCGTGTAGGTGGTGCGCCGTGCCACGTGGCGGTGTGCGCAAGAACGGCGGGCTGTGCCCGCCCTACGCAAGCCGGCATCGGTACGCAGGGCGGGCACTGCCCGCCGGTTACATGCGCTGATCAATAACGGTAGAAATCCGACTTGTACGGGCCGTCCACCGGCACGCCAAGGTACTTCGCCTGGGCGGCGCTGAGCGTGGTCAGCTTCACGCCGATCTTGTCCAGATGCAGGCGCGCGACTTCCTCGTCCAGCTTCTTCGGCAGCATGTAGACCTTCGCCTCGTAGCTGTCCTTATGCTCCCACAAATCGAGCTGCGCCAGTGTCTGGTTGGAGAACGAGTTGGACATCACGAAGCTCGGGTGGCCGGTGGCGCAACCGAGATTGACCAGCCGACCCTCGGCCAGCAAAAACAGTGCGTGGCCATCGGCAAACACGTATTTGTCGACCTGCGGCTTGATGTTGATTTTTTGCACACCGGACATGGTGTTCAGCGCGTCGACCTGAATCTCGTTGTCGAAGTGGCCGATGTTGCAGACGATCGCCTGATCCTTCATTGCCTTCAGGTGATCAAGCGTCAGCACGTCGCAGTTGCCCGTGGTGGTGACGTAGATATCGCCACGGCCCAGGGTGGATTCGACCGTGTTGACCTCGAAACCTTCCATCGCCGCCTGCAGCGCGTTGATCGGATCGATCTCGGTGACGACCACGCGCGAGCCATATGCGCGCAGCGAGTGTGCGCAACCCTTGCCGACGTCACCGTAACCACAGACCACCGCGACCTTGCCGGCCAGCATCACGTCCATCGCGCGCTTCAGGCCATCGGCCAGCGATTCGCGGCAGCCGTACAGATTGTCGAACTTCGATTTGGTTACCGAATCGTTGACGTTGATCGCCGGGACCAGCAGCGTGCCGGCAGCGGCCAGCTGATACAGCCGATGCACGCCGGTGGTGGTTTCCTCGGAGACGCCCTTCCAGTCCTTGACCACGGCGTGCCAGTAACCCGGGCGCTCAACTGCGACGCGCTTGAGCAGATTCTTGATGACCTGCTCTTCGTGCGACGCGGCTTTTTCCTCAACCCACTTGCTGCCATTCTCCAGCTCGTAGCCCTTGTGGATCAGCAGCGTGGCGTCGCCCCCGTCGTCAACTATCATCTGCGGGCCGAGGAAGCCGCCCTTGCCGTCGGGGAAGCTCATCGCCTCCAGCGTGCAATCCCAGTATTCCTCCAGCGTCTCGCCCTTCCACGCAAATACCGGCGTGCCGGTGACGGCGATCGCGGCAGCCGCGTGGTCCTGGGTTGAGAAAATATTGCATGACGCCCAGCGCACGTCCGCGCCGATGTCCTTGAGCGTCTCGATCAGTACGGCGGTCTGGATCGTCATGTGCAGCGAGCCGGTCACGCGCACACCACGCAATGGTTTGGCGTCGGCGTGCTTCTTGCGGATCGACATCAAGCCCGGCATCTCGTGCTCGGCAATATCCAGTTCCTTGCGCCCCCAGTCGGCGAGCGACAGATCGGCGACCTTGAAATCCTGATGCGGCGTTTCTTTGCTGACAGCGTTCATGAGTATCTCCAGTTGGTGCAAGTCGCGTGCGTGAAGCTCGGCCATGCCTGGCTGGTCTGCCGCGAAGGGACTCGCATACTGAGCGCCGTTGTGGGACGTGCCGCGCCGAGCCTGGCCAGTTCACGACGGCAGGAAACTCCCACGTCATGCGACGGTCGCAGCGCTCCTCGGCGGGCAGTGCAAAGGCGGTATTGTAATGGCAGACGTGTGTTGATGCTTTGCATGCTGCGCACTTGGTTAGGCTGGGGCGGTGTCTTGAACGGGATGAAGCAGATGCAGGAACAACACGAATTGGACTTCTTGCCGCCAGATGGCCCGTTGCGCGAAGACGTCAGCCGACTCGGCGCCATGGTCGGCAATCTGCTGGTCGAGCAGGGCGGGGAGGCGCTGTTTGCGCGCGTCGAGCAAGTACGTCTGGCCGCGATCCAGCGCCGCCGCGAAGGCGCTTCGGTCGCTGGCCTGGCCGCGTCCCTGGCGGGTCTGGACGCCGCGACGGCCGAGGCGTTGGCGCGCGCGTTCGCCACGTATTTCCAGGTGGTCAACATCGCCGAACGCGTGCACCGCATTCGTCGTCGTCGCGATTACCAGCGCGAGGGCAGCGCCCCGCAACCAGAGTCTTTATTGGACGTCCTGACGCGACTCAAGGCGCAAGGCGTGGACGCTGACGAATTGCTCGGCTGGCTGGACCGGTTGTGGATCGAGCCGGTGTTCACCGCGCACCCGACCGAGGCCGTGCGCCGTTCATTGCTGGAAAAAGAGCAGGCTATCGTGCGCTCGCTGATCGACGGCTTTGACCGGGATCGCACGCCGCAGGAGCGTGTGGAAGATGCCGATCGGATCTATGCCGCGCTGTCCGCGGGCTGGCAAACCGCTGAAGCTTCAAGTGTGCGGCCGAGCGTGCAAGACGAGTACGAGCATGTGGGTTTCTATCTGGCCAATCCGCTGTATCGCGTCCTGCCGGCGCTGTACGAAACGCTGCATCGAGCATTGAAGGAGGTATATGGGGTAGCGGTGAAATTGCCGCGCTTGCTCAGCTTCGCCAGTTGGGTGGGCGGCGACATGGATGGCAATCCCGGTGTCGGTGCCGATACGCTGATCGCCTCGCTGACGTCGCAGCGGGCGGCGGTGCTGGAACGCTACGCCGAAGATGTGGCGGTGCTGGCGCGCCAGCTCAGCCAGACCGATGATCGGGTCGGCGTTTCACCCGCGCTGCGCGCTCGGCTGACCGACTATCTGGAGCGTTACCCGGCCGCCGCCGCGCGTATTCGCCCGCGGCATGCCGACATGCCCTACCGCTGCCTGCTGCACCTGATTGGCGCTCGTCTGCGTGCCACTTCGCATGGCAAAGCAGACGGCTACGTGACACCGCGCCAATTGCTCGATGACCTGCAGTTGATCGCCGCCAGTCTGGTCGAGCATCGTGGTGTGCATGCCGGTACCCATGGCGTTGCACGCTTGATCTGGCGCGTGCGCAGTTTCGGCTTTCATCTGGCGCGACTGGATGCGCGGCAGGATTCACGCGTGCACGACGATGCGCTGGCGGCACTGCTGCGTGATCCGGATTGGGCCGCATGCGATGCGATGCGACGCGCAGAGCGGCTACGTCCATACGCCAGCGGCAAGCAGGTGTTCGCCGCGTGTGCTGATGCGCAGGCCGCCGCGTTGCAAGCTGTATTCACGGTTTTGCGCGACAGCCGGCAGCAGCACGGGGCTGGGGCGACGGGCCTGTACATCATCAGCATGGCACGCTCCGCCGCTGATGTATTGGCGGTGCTGGCGCTGGCACGCCGCGGCGGCTTGGTGGCTGCGTCGGCAGCGGCCGGCCGGGGAACTGACGATGTCGTCCCGCTGGATATTGCCCCGCTGTTTGAAACCGTTGATGACTTGCAGAATGCGCCGGCAACGCTGCAGGCGCTGCTCGACGATCCGGTGTATCGCCAGCATCTTGCCGCACGCGATGACCAGCAATGGGTGATGCTGGGTTACTCCGACAGTGGCAAGGATGGTGGCACGTTGGCCTCGCGCTGGGGCCTGCAGCGCGCGCAGGTGCGGCTGCTGGAAGTGGCACATGCGGCCAATATCCGGTTGGCGTTTTTCCATGGGCGTGGCGGCTCGGCCAGCCGCGGCGGCGGGCGCATGACACCGGCGCTGATGTCCTCGCCGCGTGGTGCGGTGGCGGGTGTGTTGCGGGTGACCGAGCAAGGCGAGGTGATCCATCGCAAGTACGGTATCCGCGCGCTGGCACTACGTAATCTGGAACAGACGGTTGGTGCGGTGTTGCGTGCCAGTTTGCGGCCGCGCGAGGCGGAGTCACGCGAACAGTGCTGGCGTGGCCAGATGGATGCGCTGTCCGCATGCAGCCGGGAAACCTATCGTGCGTTTGTCGAGCGCGAGCACTTCGTCGACTATTTTCGCAGCGCGACCCCCATCGACGTGATCGAGCAGATGACCCTCGGTTCGCGCCCGGCCAGCCGCCGCAGCATGCATGGCGTGCAGGATCTGCGGGCGATCCCGTGGGTGTTCGCGTGGACCCAGTGCCGCGCCATCATTCCGGGCTGGTACGGCCTGGGCAGCGCGCTGGAATATGGCGTGCAGCAGTTTGGTGCCGAGGCCATGAGCGAGATGGCGCATGATTGGCCGTTCTTCAACAACGCGCTGAATGATGTGGAGATGGTGCTGGCCAAGTGCGATCTGGATATCGCCGAAGCGTTCTCGACGCTTTCCGGCCCACTGCACGATGAATTTTTTGCGTTGATTCGCGCCGAGTTCTTGCGCACACGGGATGTCTTGTTGCGGCTCAAGCACAACGGTGCGCTGCTAGCGGGCGACGCGCGCCTCGCCGCATCGATCCGCCTGCGCAACCCGTATGTCGATCCCATGAGTTTGCTGCAAGTGGACCTGCTGCGCCGCTGGCGGGCCGGCGACCGCACCGACGACACGCTGCTCCACGCGCTGGTCGCCTGCGTCAACGGCGTCTCGGCAGGTCTGCAGAACACCGGTTGATCATTGCGTTGTCGTGCCGTCAGTGCGGTGGCCGGTCGCCGAGCCGAGTAGGGCGGGCACTGCCCGCCAGTTTCCGAAACTCGGCGTTGCGCAAACCGGCGGGCAGTGCCCGCCCTACGTCGAGCCACGAACACCGCTGCGCTTTGCACGTTCTCGTACCGGATAGCTTGCTTTGATATGGCGGCCGGCATCGTCCACATCGTACAGATCCTGCGTGGGCTCAAGGTTGGAGATCAGGTGATTCTTTCCGACACCAGCCAATGGGACAAATACGACCAGATCAAGCTGGCGTGACCGCCATGTAGCTACCGCGCTCCTACGGGTTGACGTACGATTCCAGTGCCGCGACACGCTGAGCGCGTGGCAATTTCTTCCATGCCATCTCCAGTCGCAGGGCCGCGCCGTGGTCAGCTACCCAGACCCAGCCCAAAAGCTGACGTGGCGGGTTGGAGCGGGTGAAGCGTGCGCCTTTGCCGCTGGCGTGCTTGGCGTAACGTAGCTCGGGGTCGCGTGCGATGCCGGTGTAGACGCGGCCGTCCATGCACTCGATCAGGTACACCGCCCAGCGATCAGCTGGAACCGGCGCGTTACGGTCAGGGTCAGTCGTGTCCTGCGGCTTCGCCTGCCGCGTGGTCGAGTCGCTGCCGGTCACATCAGTGCGGTGGGCGTGATCCACTCACGCCCACTCGACCAGACCTTCGGCGTCGCACACCCGTTTCCACGATGGCCGCGCCTTGAGCTTGTCGGCCAGCGACGAGAGGTTGGCCCAGGTAGTCGCCGGGCGTGGCATGTTGCGTGACCAGCGCATCAGCATCAGCGCGTACAGATCGACGACGCTGAACGTGGCACCGAGCAGGTACGGACCGTGCGCCGCAAGGTGGCTATTGATGTGCGACCACGACGCTTCGATCCCGATGCGTGCCGCTTCCTTGATGCTGTCTGTCGCCGATGGCAGGTAATCGCCCGGATAGAACCACTGACGAAACAGCGGTTGCAAAGTGTTCGCCAGGTAGAACATCCACTGCAGGTAATCGGCGCGCGCCGCGCTGCCTGGTGCCGGGGCCAGGCCGGCTTCGGGGTGGCGTTCGGCCAGCAACATCGTCAGTGCGGCTGCTTCACCGTGGGGTACGCCATTGATCACCAGCGTCGGCACCACGCCGTTGGGATTCAGCGTGAGGTAGGCTGCGGTGCGCTGTTCCCCGGCAGCCAGATCCACGCGCTCCAGCGTGTGCGCCACGCCGAGTTCCAGCAAGGTCAGATGTACCACCAGATTGGCGGAGCCGGGGCTGTAGTAAAGCGTGAGCATGCTGAGTCTTCCACAAGGTGCAATCGGAATGATACGCGGCGCGGCGGCCAGAGAAAGCACAACCGGCAGCATTATGGATTTCGTCCCGCGCACATTTGCGGCGAGGGGCGAAGACTCAGCGCGGCTTTTCAGCCGTCCAGTTCGGTCCAGCGTACGTAAGCCGCATCCAACGTGGTTTGCAGTGCTGCCAGTGCTTCATTCGCGCTGACGATGGCGGCGCTGTCCTGCTGAAAAAAAGCCGGCTCGTTCATCGCTTGGGTGTGCCTGGCAATATCTGCTTCCAGCGCTTCGATCTTTTTCGGCAACTGTTCGAGTTCGTGCTGAAGCTTGAAGCTGCGTTTGCGCTTGGTGCTGGCCGGTGGCGTTGTGGCCGCGGGAATTACCGGAGCAGCCTCGTCGGTTGCTGGCGCGACGTGCTCGTGGCGTGGGCGCTGACGCAGCCAGTCCGTGTAGCCGCCAACGTACTCGCCGATCTGGCCGTGGCCCTCCAGCACCAACGTGCTGGAGACGACGTTGTCGAGAAACGCGCGGTCATGGGATACCAGCAGCAACGTGCCCTTGTAATCGGTCAGCAATTCTTCCAGCAGCTCCAGGGTTTCCACATCCAGGTCGTTGGTCGGTTCGTCCATCACCAGCAGGTTGGACGGCTGGGAAAACAGCTTGGCCAGCAGCAGGCGATTCCGCTCGCCGCCGGACAGGCGTGTGATTGGCGCGCGCGCACGTTCCGGTGAAAACAGAAAGTCCTGCAGGTAGCCGATGATGTGTTTGCGCTGACCGTTGAGTTCGATGAATTCCAGCCCCCCGGCCACGTTGTCGACCGCGTTGAGCGTGTTGTCCAGTTGCAGACGATGCTGATCGAAATAGGCGATCTGCGTGCTGGTACCCATCTCCGCCGTGCCTAGCTGCGGGATCAATTCACCGAGCATGATTTTCAGCAGCGTACTTTTCCCAGCGCCGTTCGGGCCGATGATGCCGATCCGGTCGCCGCGCAGCACGGTGGTGCTGAAGTTGTCGATCAACACGCGGCCATCGAAGCCGTGGGTCACATGCTTGAGGTCGATCACTTTCTTGCCAGACGCGTGCGTGTGGCCGAGCGTCATCTTGGCGTTGCCGGTGAGGTTGCGACGTTTGGCGCGCTCGTTGCGCAGCGCTCACCCGGCCAGTCGGTGACTGCGCCGCGATCAATTTCGACGATGCGCGTGGCCAGCGCACGCACGAAACTGCGGTCATGGGTAATGAAAATGATGCTGCCGGGAAATTGCTTGAGGAACGTTTCCAGCCAGTCGATGGCCTCGATGTCCAGATGGTTGGTCGGCTCGTCCAGCAGCAACACATCGGGTTTCCGCACCAGGGCCTGGGCCAGCAACACTCGTCGCTTCATGCCGCCGGACAATGCGGCGAAATCTGCTTCGCCGGGCAATTCCAGTTGCGTCAGCACTTCATCCACGCGCCGATCCAGATCCCAGCCGTGCTGCGCTTCGATCTTGGTCTGCACCTCGCCCAGCGTATCGAAATCGCCCAGCGCCAACAGCTGGTGATAACGCCCCAGCAGTCGGCCCAGATCGCCTAAGCCTTCGGCCACCACCTCGAACACGCTGCCGGCGGTGTCCTGCGGCACTTCCTGTGCCATGCGTGCCACGACCACGCCGCTCTGCAGGCGCACCTCGCCATCATCGACGTGCAGCTCGCCGGTGATCAGCTTCATCAATGTGGATTTCCCTTCACCGTTGCGGCCGACGATGCAGACGCGTTCGTTCGCCTCGATCGATAAATTCACCTGTTCGAGCAGGAGCGGGCCGCCGATACTGAAGTCGACGTGTTGCAATTGGATAAGAGACATCCGCCCATTGTAGCGGGCGGACACGCGACCGCCGGATCGACGAATATCCGGCTGACAGGAGCTATCGCAGAGATGTTGCGCCAATCGCATGCAGACTGGAGATGGCGCGATCCAAGTGGCTAATGGTTCGCAAAACATGGGGTTGGCAGTGATCGTTCGCGCATCACTTGTGGATGTTGTGCGCGCTGTGGACTATCGTTTCAGTCATATGGGGTAAGTGGTCGTCCACACAGGAGGAATCCAGGTTGGCAATTGAGTCGATGAGGACAGGGTACGTGTTGCGCCGCTTTCGGTGCCTGTCAGCGCTGGTCGTGCTGGCCGGCTTGGTGGGTTTCGCCGGCGTGGCCCACGCGGGTTATGCCGCGATCGTCGTGGATGCGACGAGTGGTCACGTGCTGAATGAAGTCAACGCCGATGAGCCGAATCACCCAGCCTCGCTGGCCAAGATGATGACGTTGTACCTCACATTTGCGCAGCTCAAAGCCGGCCGACTGACGCTGGAGCAACAATTGCCCGTGTCCGCTTGGGCGGCGGCCAGAGCGCCGACCAAGCTCGGTCTGCTTCCCGGCAAGACGATCTCGGTGGAGGACTGCATTCTCGGCATGGTCACGAAGTCAGCCAATGACGCCGCGACCGTGGCTGCGGAAGGCATTGCCGGTTCGGAGGATCGCTTTGTCGAGATGATGAATGCCCAAGCGCTGCTGCTGGGCATGACGGCGACGCACTTTGGCAATGCCTCTGGCTTGCCGAACGCGCACGACACGACGACGGCGCGCGATCTGGCGAAGTTGGCCATGGCGTTGTATCGCGACTTTCCGCAGGACTCAGCCTATTTCGCCACGCGCCAATTCACATTCAACGGCAAGCTGGTGCGCGGCCACAATCGTCTGATGGATCGCTATCCCGGCATGGATGGGTTGAAGACTGGCTACACCGCTGCGGCCGGCTTCAACCTGGCTTCGACCGCGGTGCGCGATGGACGTCGTCTGTTTGCCGTGGTGATGGGTGGGCGGACCGCTGGGGTGCGCGACAATCTGATGGCGCGCTTGCTGGATGACAGCTTCGCGCACGAGCAGACTCCTGAGGTTCTGGTCGCGCAAGCCGGCGTGATCCGCAGCAGCAAGGTCAGTAATGCACTGGCGGCGTTGTCGCCGATCAAGAGCGCGGTGGCGGATACTGTGCCTGCGCAACCGCACCACCGCCGCCGCGGCAAGCGCGTCGCTGTGGCGCCTAACGCCGCGTGTCAATCACATCGGGGTGCTGCTTGCGCTCGTGGCAAGCACGCGGCAGCCCATGCGTCGCATGCATCAACCAGACTCGCGCGGCACAATGCGAAGAAGGCAACTGTCGTTGCATCGCGTGCGAGCGACGATCGCTGACGCGCGAGGAGTTTGACCCGCGCGAGTTCAGGTTGCGGCAGCGTCGGTGCAGACCGTTGCGTGGACGGCGGCGGGCAGTGTCCGCCCTGCGCGGATGCTTGGTAACTTGCTCATGCAGAATCGCGTCGGCCTGGTGTGTGGCATGGCGTGATTTTGTAAAGCGGCCACTGCCCGCCGTGTCGGCGTCTGCATCGTCGACGCCTGGCGACGAAAAGCCCTGCGATGCATTGCGGGGTTTCCGTTCAACGCGATGGCTGCCCTGGCGTTGGCTTGCTTCAGCTTCGCGATTCTGTGCAACGCGTCGGCCTAATCCGTCCTTCCCCCCGAGGACGCGCTGAACGCATTGCCGCTGGCATCTTTTATCGCATATGGCATGCGGCCGCAGTGACCGTAGCTGGTGGTTTGCTGCTCCATCGGGTGGATGCGCTGCGCGCCACGGCGGGTGGCTGATCGCGTTGCTCCAGGTGACACGGGCGTGCGCACGTCAACTCTGGTCGTGGCGGTGCTGATGGTGAATGTCCGGATAGTGCGGGTGGCTGTGCGTCAATGGCGCGTGGGTGTGTGGGTGCGTGTGCGGTTCCGTGCCGTCCCAGACGAAATCATGCGGGTGTTGATGGTGTTCATCGTGCATGTGGCTGTGAGCATGGGTGAGCGGTTCGTGCGTGTGCAGGTGGTCGTGCCGCTCGGTCAAGTGCAGCCACACGCCGGCGCCCATCAACGCCGCGGCCAGCCAGAAGACGGGTGAGGCAGCTTCGCCAAAACCAGCAATGGCAATCAACGCGCCGATGAATGGTGCAGTGGAGAAATACGCTCCGGTGCGCGCCGCGCCGAGGCCACGCAGCGCAAGCACGAACAACACCAGACTGGCGCCGTAGCCGAGCAGGCCGACCAGCATGGCTGCGCCCACTACAGCGGTAGCCGGCAAGTGCGCACCCAGTGCAAGCGCCAGCGTGGTACTGACCACGCCGGCACTCAAGCCTTTCAGTCCCGCGATGAACAGCGCGTCGGAGGCCGACACCTTGCGCGTGAAATTGTTGTCGATCGCCCAGCACAGACACGCACCGGCGATCAGCAACGCGCCCCAGCCGGTGGAGATGCCGGGGGAGCCGTGTGGCCACGCCAGCGCTGCACCACCGACGACGATCAGGGCCATGCCGAGCACGATGCGGCGGTCGGCGTTTTCGCGAAACACGACCCATGCCAGCAGCGCGGTGAGTACTGCTTCAAGGTTCAGCAGCAACGACGCGGAGGCGGCCGAGGTGTGGCTCAATCCGAACATCAACAGTACCGGCCCGAGCACGCCGCCGAAGCCGATCGCTGCCACCAACCACGGCCACTCGGCCGCCGGTAGCGCCGCGCTGCGCCAGCCACGATCACGCAGCAGGCGGATAAGCGTCAGCCCCACGCCGCTGCCCAGGTACAACAGGCCGGCCAGCAGGATCGGCGAGGTCGTGCCCAGCAGCGCCTTGGCAAACGGTGTGCTGGCGCCAAACAGCACGGCCGCTGCGAGTGCAGCAAGGATGGGTGAACGCAGGACACTTCGCATCGCCGAAGCCTAGCGCCGAATCGAATTGGATGTCGCGTGCATGCGATACATGCTGCGCCAGATGATCATGCATGAGTCTTGCGATCCACCTGCGCCGCGCCAGTGGCCAAAAAAACGGGCCACCCAAGGTGACCCGTTTCCTGGTGGTGGCCAAACGCCGGGTTACTTCAGCTTCGCGGCCTTGCGCAACGCTTCGGCCTTGTCGGTCTTTTCCCATGAGAACGCGGTGAACGCGTTGCCGTTGGCGTCCTTCATCGCGTACGGAGTCCGCCCGAAGTGGCCGTAGCTGGCGGTCTGCTGATACATCGGGTGAATCAGATCGAGCATCTTGAGAATGCCGTATGGGCGCAGGTCGAAGTTGCTGCGGATCAGCTTCTCGATGTCATCGTCGCTGATCTTGCCGGTGCCGAACGTGGTGACCGAGATGGATGTCGGCTTGGCCACGCCGATGGCGTAGCTCACCTGCACTTCGCAGCGCTCGGCAATGCCGGCAGCAACGATGTTCTTGGCCACGTAACGGGCAGCGTAAGCGGCCGAGCGATCGACCTTGGACGGATCCTTGCCGGAGAACGCGCCGCCACCATGACGCGCCCAGCCGCCGTACGTGTCCACAATGATCTTGCGCCCGGTCAGGCCGCAATCGCCCACCGGGCCGCCAATGACGAAGTTGCCAGTCGGGTTGATGTGGAACTTGGTGTCCTTGTGCAGCAGCTTGGCGGGCAGGATGGGCTTCAAGATCAGCTCACGCACGGCCTCGATCAGGTCTTTCTGCTTGACGCTGGGGTCGTGCTGGGTCGACAACACCACCGCGTCGATCGCCACGGCCTTGTCGTTTTCGTAGCGCAGGGTGACCTGGCTCTTGGCATCCGGACGCAGCCACGGCAGCGGCGACTTCTTCGCTTTGCGGACTTTTGCCTGCTGCTCAACCAGCCGATGCGCGTAGTAGATCGCCGCCGGCATCATGTCTCCGGTTTCGTTGGTCGCGTAACCGAACATCAGGCCCTGGTCGCCCGCACCTTGATCCTCCGGCTTCTTGCGCTTCACTCCGCGCTCGATATCCCTGGACTGCTTGCCGATCAGGTTGATCACGGCGCAGGTGGCGCCGTCGAAACCGACGTCGCTGGAGTGATAACCGATATCCACGATCACCTTGCGCGTGATCGCTTCAAGGTCGATCCACGCGTTGGTGGTGATCTCGCCGGCGACAATCGCCACGCCGGTCTTGACCATGGTTTCGCAGGCAACGTGCGCCTCCGGGTCCTTGGCGATGACCGCGTCAAGTACCGCATCGGAGATCTGATCGGCGACTTTGTCCGGGTGGCCTTCGGAGACCGATTCGGAGGTGAACAGGTAGCTGGACATCGAGATATATATCCTTTGGTTCGGATAGGAAGATGGATGCAACGCGAGATGATACAGCGGTGTTCCGGATTTTTCAGCCGAATCCGCTACGCTCGACTCGGAGATTAGACGCGCGTTCAGCCGCTTGGACGGCCAAGCCGGATTGGTGCATCAAGGTCACGCTACTTCGTCTCGCAGCGATTGCGACCATTGTGCTTGGCCAGGTACACGGCGCGATCCGCGCGTTCGAACACCGTCGCCGGCGTGTCGTCGTCACGCAGGTCGGTAATGCCGCAGGAGACGGTGATGCGCACGGGCTGCTGCTCGCCGCGAAACTGCGTGTGCTCGATCTGGTGGCGTAGTCTCTCGGCTATTTTCTGACCGATCACGATATCCGTGTCCGGCAGTATCACGACAAATTCTTCGCCACCATAACGTGCCAGCAGGTCTTCCGGACGCAACGTGGCGTTCAGCTGCTGGGCGACGATGCACAACGCGCGATCACCGGCCGCGTGGCCGAAGCGGTCGTTGACCTGCTTGAACAGATCGACGTCCAGTACCAGCAGGCACGCCGCCGTGCCCGACTGGCGCAGCTGAACGCAGACTTGCGCCATGCGTTGCTCGAACACCATGCGGTTGGCGATGCCGGTCAACGGATCGGTTGACGCTAGCTGGTGCTCCTTGCGCAGACTGATCTCCATGGTCTGGGCGGAGCGTTCCAGGTCGTGGATGCGCCGATCCAGCTGCTCGGAGCGCGTCTTCCAGGCACTTGCGCGTGCGTCTTCCTGCTCCTGAAAGCGCTTCACGTGGCTGGTGATCGCTGCCATCCGCGACTGAATTTCCGCTTGCAGGGAGCTCAGGTCGGACGCAGAGTGCGAGCGCGTATCGAGTGTCTTGATCTCGCCAGCCAGGTCGCGACCCAGAGCTTGCCGGGCGTTCGCGCCCTCGTTGTGGTCGGCGCCGTCCCGCTCCAGAGACTGCGCGAGTTCGCCAAGGCGTCTGGTCACCATGGCCAGTAACTGTTGCATCGCCGCGCGCTGCTCGGACCGCAAGCGATAGGCATCGTTGAGGAACCCGGCCAAGGCTTCGGCTTGGGTGGTCAGGGTGGCGACATCGTCAGTGCTGGCAATCCGTGCGCGCGCCTGTTCGAGTTCGTTGGCGTCAGTCTCGTCCATCAGCAGAGCATCGATCAACGCCAGCAGCGCCGCGTTGGCCCTGACCTCGTCGTCAGGCGTGGCAGCCGTCACCGCAGTTTGCACGGCGCTGGGTTCCATGTCCAACAAACGTATGGCGTCGGTCAGCTCGTACACCAACACCTGTAGTGGTTCCTCGGCGAGTGGTCCGCGTAGTCGCTGACGCAGCTTGATGAGCACGCTGTCCAGTACCAACGCACGCCCTTCCGCTACATGGGTGAGCCGCGTAGCCAGGATGCGCAGTAGCGTGTCCACGCGCGGTCCAGATGGCGTGGATTCCGGCCGATCGGCTGTTTCTTGCACGAAGGGTACCTCCTGCTGGGCATGCGCAAGTGCCGGATGCCTCCCGTGTGGATAGTACGTGACGTGATTTAGGAACGCACGTGGCAGGGGGGCTGCGCAGACCAACCAGGCCTGCGCGTTGCCTGAGCCGGTGCCAGCAAGGCGGCCTCTGCGCCATGCGCATCGCGTCGAATGTCTGCTTTTGCGCGGAAAGGTTCACGGCAAACCCTGCTCGCGAATTCGACTCGTGGCGTATGCCGAGACCGGTCGACAGGTTGCGTCGGCAATGCGGCAATGCCCTAGGCGGGGAGCTTCAGTTTGCTGCGCAACTGCCGCGCGCTGGCCACCATGTTGCGCAGTGCCGCTTCCACTTCCGGCCAGGCACGGGTCTTCAGGCCGCAATCCGGATTGACCCAGAGCTGGTCGGCTTCCAACACCGCCAGCGCACAGCGCAGCAGGTCGGTGATCTCGGCTTGGTCGGGCACGCGTGGTGAGTGGATGTCATAGACGCCCGGGCCAATGCCATTGGGATAATGAAACTGCACAAACGCGTCGAGCAATTCCATGCGTGAGCGGCTGGTTTCCATCGAGATCACGTCGGCATCCATCGCGGCCACCGCCTCGATGATGTCGTTGAATTCGGAATAGCACATGTGCGTGTGAATCTGCGTCGCATCGCGCACGCCGCCGGCAGTAATGCGAAAGCACTCCACCGCCCACGCCAGATAACCAGGCCAGTCGGCGCGGCGCAGTGGCAGGCCTTCGCGAAGGGCCGGCTCGTCGATCTGGATCACGCCGATCCCGGCTGCCTCCAGATCGTGCACCTCATCGCGCAGCGCCAGCGCCATCTGTCGGCACACGGTTTCGCGCGGTACATCATCGCGCACGAACGACCATTGCAGCATCGTGACCGGGCCAGTCAGCATGCCTTTCATCGGCTTGGCGGTGAGTGATTGGGCGTAGCTGGACCAGCGCACGGTCATCGGCGCAGGACGTGCAATGTCGCCCCAGATTACCGGCGGCTTCACACAGCGCGAGCCGTAACTCTGTACCCAACCGAGCTTGGTGAACAAATAGCCGTCCAATTGCTCGCCAAAGTACTCGACCATGTCGTTGCGTTCGGGCTCGCCATGCACCAGAACATCCAGGCCGATGGATTCCTGGAAGCGCACAACGTGTTCGATTTCCGCTTCGAGCAGCGTGTCATAAGCAGCATCGTCCAGCTTGCCGGCACGATGTGCAGCGCGCGCCTTGCGCAGCGCATCGGTCTGCGGGAACGAGCCGATCGTGGTGGTCGGCAGTAGTGGCAGCACGCGCACATCAGCCTGAGTAAGGGCGCGCTTGGCGTAGGTGGAACGGCGTAGCGTACTTTGCGGACTCAGCGCATGCAGCCGTGCGCGTACTGCCGGATTGAGTACGCCCGGCGCCTGCAGTTGCGCGGACAGCACCCTTTGTTGGTTGGACAGCGCGGCTTCGGCCTGTGAATCGCCATCCAGCGCATTGGCGTACACACGCAGTTCCTCGATCTTCTGCCGCGCGAACGCCATCGACGCGCGGCGTGTGGGGTCGAGCGCGGTTTCCGCGGCGAGATCGATCGGTACGTGCAGCAGCGAGCACGACGGTGCGAGCCACAACCGTTCGCTGCCCACACGGGTCACTGCCTTGCGTAGCAAAGGCAATACCTGGTCCGGGTGGCTGCGCCAGATATTCCGGCCGTCGATCACCCCGGCACTGAGGATGCTCTGCGCGGGCAGGGCATCCAGTACGGCATCAAGCTGCGCCGGCGCACGCGCCAGGTCCACGTGCAGACCTGCCACCGGAAGCGATGCCGCTAGCGCAAGGTTGTCACCCAGCGCGCTGAAGTACGTGGCCAGCAGCAACTTGGGGCCGTGGGTGGCGGCCAGCGCCGCATACGCGTGGCGCCAGGCGGCGTGTGCGGTGGGGTCCTGATCAAGCACCAGACACGGCTCGTCCAATTGCACCCAATCGGCACCGACGGCAGCCAGCTTCTGTAGCAGTTCGGCGTACACCGGGAGCAGGGCGTCAAGCAGCGCGAGCCGCTCGCTGCCATCCACCGTTTTGGCCAGCAACAGGAACGAGACCGGCCCAAGCAACACCGGACGCGCAGTATGGCCGAGCGCCTTGGCTTCAAGAAATTCCGCGACAGGTTTGTCACCGTTCAGCGCGAACTGCTGGCCGGCTTCGAGCTCCGGCACGAGGTAGTGATAGTTGGTGTCAAACCACTTGGTCATTTCCAGTGCGTGCAGGTCGTGACCGCCGCGCTTGTGCCCACGCGCCATGGCGAAGTAGCCGTCCAACCCGCTTGCGGCAAACACTGGCCGATAGCGTGCAGGGATCGCGTCGACCAACACGGCCGTATCCAGCACATGGTCGTACAGACTGAAATCGTTGCATGGCACGACATCGGCGCCGGCGTCGACTGCCAGCTGCCAGTGGCGCCGGCGCAGTCTGCGCGCGGTGTCAAGCAGGGCAATTGCGCCGGATTCGCCGCGCCAGTGGGATTCCAGCGCGCGTTTGAGTTCGCGCTTCAGACCCATGCGCGGAAAGCCAGAGTAGGTGACAAGTGACATGCGTGATTCCTCGTGCAAGCTCTGGGCAGAGCACCCGGTGGACCGCCAAGCGCCAGCCGGATCGCGACCTTCACGAGACCGTCGTACTGGCGATCGCGGCGAGACGCGGCTGGCCCCGAGCGATTCCGACGTTCGGATGGCGCATGCGTCGGGCCGGCTGTCGTTCACTGCGCTGCTGCAGCTCAGGGGTGGTGACCATGTCGCCGTGATACATCCATATATACGGATGAGAAGATATAACCGTTACAGCAGCGACATTAAGCCGTATGGACGTCCAAGTCAATGACCGGCAGCAAGGGTGACTGTCGCGTGGAGTCGGTGGCGGTGGTTGTCTGGCGGTGCGGTGCTCGCCGCTCGGCGCCCTCCGCCGCGTAGCGCAACGACGCATGCCGTGAAATGGCGGCAAGCGTCCAGGCATCGTTGTGCCGGAAGATCAGGCGGCGAGTGCCGTGTCGCTGGCCAGGGCCGAGAAATAGCTACGCGTCAGGCGCAATTGCTCGGTGGCGGATTCAGCACGGTTGGCCACTTGGCGAAACGCGGCGTTTTCCGGCCGATCCTTGGCATACCAGCCCAGATGTTTGCGCGCGATGCGCACGCCGGCCTGCTCACCGTAAAACGTGTACAGCTGTTCCAGATGGCCCAGCAGGATCGTGGCCACTTCCGCGGGTGTGGGCTCGGGGAGCAACTCGCCGCAGGTCAGGTAGTGCGCGATCTCGCGGAAGATCCACGGACGACCTTGCGCGCCACGGCCGATCATCAGCGCGTCGGCGCCGGTGATGTCCAGTACGTGCCGCGCCTGTTGTGGTGTGGTGACGTCGCCGTTGGCCAGCACGGGAATACGCACCGCGGCCTTGACGGCGGTGATCGTGGCGTACTCGGCATCGCCGGCGTAACGATCGGCGCGTGTGCGACCGTGTACTGCGAGCGCAGCGATACCCGCATCCTCGGCGATGTGCGCGATGTTCAGCGCGTTGCGGTGCTCGCGGTCCCAGCCAGTGCGAATCTTCAGGGTCACCGGCACATCCACCGCCTTGACCACGGCGTTGACGATGCGTGCGACCAGCGGCTCGTCCTGCAACAAGGCCGAACCGGACCACACGTTGCATACCTTTTTTGCCGGGCAGCCCATGTTGATATCGATGATCTGTGCGCCGTTGGCGACGTTGAAACGTGCCGCTTCGGCGAGCATCGCCGGGTCGTAGCCGGCGATTTGTATGCTGATGGGTTCTGGCTCACCGTCGTGATCCATGCGGTGCGACGACTTGCTGGTATGCCACAGCTTGGGGTCGGCGGTGGTCATCTCGGACACGGCCAAGCCCGCGCCGAGCTGCTTGCACAGCATGCGAAACGGTTTGTCGGTAACGCCGGCCATGGGGCCGAGTACGACGGGTGGGTCGATCAGGTAGCGGCCGATACGCATGCGCGCATTGTAAAGAATCGGGCTCGGTAAGGTGCACGCGTAGCTGTGGTGCCGCCAGAAAGTGTTCCGTTGCGGGTGGTTGTTGACGGGCCAGTAGTGGAAGCAACCCCTCCGTGTGGCCGGACTTTCCCGCGCCCCAACCCCCGCCTGCGCCATGTCGGCGACGGTGTTCGGGCTCGTGGATGGCCGCGGCGCAACGCTGTTACGCCGTGGCCTTGCTGCCTGTCTCGCGGCCTTACAGCGCGGCGCGCAACGTCAGGCCATAGGTACGCGGTGCACCGAGGAAACCGTTGGTCGAACCGGGCTGGATCGGCGCGTCAAACCCCACCTGCAGGTAGGTCTTGTTGGTGAGGTTGTTGCCCCACAACTCGACGCTCCAGTGTTTGTTGATCGCACCGAGCGTCAAGCGCGCATTGACCAGGGTGTAGGCCGGTTGCACCTTGAACGGGCTCAAATCCGAGCCGGTGTTGTATTCGGTGGTGTGTTTGGCGCCGACGTTGAAGCGACCCATCAGTTGCGAGTTGAAATCCCACTGATAAGTGATGCCTCCGGTGAATGCCCACTTCGGCGCGAAGCCAACCGTGTTGCCCGGTAGCAAGGCCAGCGCCACATCCGGCAACGGCTCGTCACCGTACTTCGCGTCGGTGTAGGTCAGGCCGCCTTGCAGCGACAGCCCGGTCACGCGGGTTTGCCACAGCATGTCGGCGTCGATGCCTTGTGTCGTCAGGCGTGGAATGGAGCGCACGACGTAGCTGGTGCCGATGAAGCTGTTGAGCTGGAAGTCCGAATACCTGGCGTGGAACAGCGCCGCATTGAGCAGCAGATTGCCGCCTTGCCAACTGGTCTTGCTGCCCAGCTCGTAGCTGTCCACGAATTCGCCCGGGAACGACGTGTCGGCGACCGGCGTGATCCCCACCGGGCCGGTGCTCAAACCATTGCCAGACTGCACGCGATCCAGGTTGAAGCCGCCGGCCTTGTAGCCGCGTGATGCAGAGCCGTATGCCATCACGGTCTCATTGAAACGATAGGCTGCCTTGAGCGTGCCGGACCATTCATTTTCAGTGCGCTGCTGATGCGTGGCACGGCCGTTGAATTGTGTGTTCGCCCACGGCAAGCACATGAAGCCGATGACCGTCGGTACGAGGGCCGACACATACGATGCGGGCACACGACGCCCAATCAGTGCGGCGCCAACTTGGGCCGGATTGGTCAGGGCGGCCGCGCAACCGATGTTGCCGTTCGGACTGTAGTAATACGAGTCGACCGCTTTCTGCGCATGGGTATAGCGCACACCGCCGGTCAGTGCCAGCGCATCGGTGACATGGAACGTGGCGTTGCCGAACAGCGCGGTGCTTTTCGCGTCCTGATTCCAGCGATCCTGACTGCCGGCACCGACGAACGCGGTTCCATACGGTTTGCCGGTCGCCTGCGAGAAGAAGGTTGCCGCGCCCGTGGTGTTCACCAAGCCGGCGGGAAAGGCCGCGGCAATATTGTTCAACACGGCGATGGACAGATACGGCTCGTACGCGGCGCCAAGGGAATTCGCGTCGTTGCGCTGCAACTTCTCGTTGTCGTAATACAGGCCGGCCATCCAGTCGACGCGATCGGTGGTGCCTGCCAGGCGCAGCTCCTGGCTGAAGGTCTTGAAGCGCACCGCGTTGTTGTCCGCGCCGTACGGGCGATACAAAATATCCGCACCGCTGAAGTCCAGGTCGGCGCCGCCGGTGGCATCCCACTTGCGCAAGGCCGTGATCGACGTCAGCGTGGCATTGCCCAGCCACGGCGTGTTCCAGTTGAGCTCCGCAGACAGGCCTTTGTCGGTGATCTTCTGCGTCGTCGGCTGGTTGCTGTAAGCCAGTCGGCGCGACGGGTCGGCGGCGCCGATGACGCCGTTGCCGCCAGCCAAGGCGTTGACGATGGCCGCCGTTGGGCCACGGACCAGAGTCACGCCGACGCAGCAGTTTTCATTGCGCTGCGTGTAGTCGCCGATGAAGTTGATATCCAGGTTGTTGGTTGGGGTAAGCAACAGCTGCGCGCGTACCGAATGGAAATTCTGGTCGCCATCGCGCTTCAGCGTGCGGGGCCCAACCCCGGTGTTTACGTCGTTGAAGCCATCGTGCTGGCGATCCACGGCGTAGATGCGAAACGCGGCGTACTGGCTCAACGCGTTGTTGTACGACGCGGCTACGCCGACAGCACCGTAATTGCCGGCCGTGAATTCAGCCGAGCCTTCCTCCTGGAATGACGGGCGCTTGGTGGTGATGTTGATCAAGCCGGCCGAAGTGTTTTTGCCGAACACCGTACCTTGCGGTCCCTTCAATACCTCGATTTGCTCGATCTCGCCCAGATCGCCGAACGCCACGCCGTTGCGCGCGCGCGGCACGCCGTCGATGACGACGCCGACCGATGATTCCAGCCCGGGGTTGTCGCCGACCGTGCCGACGCCACGGATGCGCGCCGTGGTTTGCGTTTCCGAGGTGGTGCTGGTCACGCTCAATGCCGGCACCAGCGTCTGTACATCCTTGATGTTGTGCACGCCGGTGTCGCGCAGGATTTGCTCGGGCAAGGTGGTCAAGGTGATGGGGACGTCTTGCAACAGTTCCGAGCGCTTTTGCGCGCGCACGGTGATTTCGCTCAACGTGGTGGGCTTGTCGCTGTCAGCGTCGGTTTGGGCGGTGGTGTTGTTACCCGTGTTGCGTGACGTTTGTGCGTCCTGCGCCAGCGCGGTAGCCATCGATACGGTGGTGAGTGCCACGACGATCGACAGTGCCAGCAGCTGCCTGCGGTGATTGCGAGTGCTCATGTTTGTTGTCCTCTCCTGTAATGAACATTGAATCCCGAATGTTGCTGTCAAGTCCGCACGGTCCGCCGTGGTTCACAGTGCGGACCTTGTTTGGATCGTGGATCGCTGTTGTGTGTGGTGCGTGAGCGGTGAAAATGTTGTGCGCAGGCAACAGGGCTTTGCAGAGCCGGTGCCGTTGGGTTTCTGGTGTAGAGCGCGTGTCGGTCCAGGAACATGGCGGAGCGTGTCCTCGGCTGGTACCAAATGCAGGAAAGATATTGTTCAGAAAAACGTAAGTTCTTGCTAACAGGCAGCGTATCGGCTGCACAAAGCGAAAGCAACGCGGGAGCAAGCAGGCACTTTTGCCGGTGGCAAGGGTAAACGCGGAGCGTACGTTCCGTCTCCAGCGCACCCAGCCACGTGGGGTCCCCTTTCGATCCGGTATGTCAGGCTTGGTGTGGGCCTTCGGCGAGCCGTGGGCGGTGCGTCGAGCCGCGTACGTGTTTGTGCTTGAACAGGATCAGAAACAGCACCGCGACCACGGCCGAGTACAGCGCAAACGACAGCCAGATGCTGTGCCAATCTCTCTGCCCGGCGTGGGTAAAGAAGCGGTCGATGACAATGCCGCTGATCGAACTGCCGAGGATCGCGCCGATGCCGTTGGTCATCAGCATGAACAAGCCCTGCGCGCTGGCACGAATGGTCGGGTCGCTTTGTTCTTCGACAAACAGCGAGCCGGAGATGTTGAAAAAGTCGAAGGCCATGCCGTAGACGATGCACGACATCACGATCATCCACAGCCCCGGGCCGGGATTGCCGTAGGCGAACAAACCGAAGCGCAGTACCCAGGCCACCATGCTGACCAGCATCACCGTCTTGATGCCGTAGCGCTTCAGAAAGAAGGGAATGGCCAGGATGAACAGCGTTTCGGAGATCTGCGAAATCGACATGATGATCGCCGGATAACGCACGGCGAGCATGCCCTTGTAGGCGTCGACATTGGCAAAGTCGTGCAGAAAGGTATCGCCGTAGGCATTGGTCAATTGCAACGCTGCGCCGAGCAACATGGCGAAGACAAAGAACACCGCCATCTTGCGGTTGCGAAACAGCGCAAACGAGGTCAGCCCGAACGTGTCCAGCCACGAGGCGTGAGCCTGGCCGCGCAGGCGTGGCGGACACGCTGGCAAGGTGAAGGCATACAAGCCAAGCAGCAGCGAGGCGCCGGAGGCGACGTAGAACTGTCCGCCCGAGGTTTCCAGATGCAGCAAGCTCACGGCCCACATGGCCGCGATAAAGCCGATGGTGCCCCACACGCGGATGGGTGGGAACACCAGCACCACGTCGGAACCGTCGGCTTTCAGAGCGTTGTAGGCCACCGCGATCGCCAGCGAAATCGTCGGCATGTAAAACATCATGTTGAGCAACATGACCCAGAACAGCGTGGTGGGATTGTCGATCGTGGGAATGATCAGCAACATCACGGCGCCGCCGATGTGCAGCATGCCGTAGAGCTTCTCCGCGTTCAGCCATTTATCGGCAATGACGCCCATCAGCGAAGGCATGAACAGCGAGGCAATGCCCATGGTCGAGAAGATCGCGCCGAACTGTGCGCCGGACCAATGCCGATACTGGAACCAGTAGGCGCCGATGGTGATCAGCCACGCCCCCCAGATGAAGAACTGCAGGAAGTTCATCACGATCAAGCGCAGCTTGAGACTCATCGGCGGCTATCCGGCATGTGCAGTTCCCCTGTGCGACGGCGCGCGCACCCTTTGGTTGCGCGCGCTGGCAGGTTAGAGGAACGCGCCACTGCCGGGCAAGGCACGGCGCAGCGCTGGGTGTTTGCGCCAATCGGGAGCACGGATGCCGCGATGACCGCGTACCCGCCACGCGCAACAGTTCGGCTGCAAACCCCAGAGGGTGCATGGCCCACTGCCATTTGCGTGAGTTGGCCGCGGCCATGGCAGCTTGCCGTTTGTCGCCGCGCAGGGTTGCAAGCCACCGGACCAGCGGACGGTGGTCGCGAGGTCCGGCCGCGGCTCGTGCTTGCGATGCGCGGTCGCGTGGGCGCTGACAATTTGTGCTGTCAGCAGTTTATTCGTGGTGTCAGTCGGCGGTGAAGGCGCTGCGCAACCACGCCTGGCGCGCGTTGTCGGCCGGCCCGTCGTAGCTGACCACGTCGAACCGACATGTGCGTCGGGCGTGCTCGGGGTGCATGCCCAACCATTGTTGCGCGGCGAGAATCAGCCGCGTCTGCTTGGTCGCAGTCACCGAGGCTGCGGCGTCGCCGTGGCCGGCGCTGCGGCGATAGCGCACCTCGACAAACACAATGGTGTCCCCGTCGCGCATGATCAGGTCCAGTTCGCCACGCCGCGTGTGGTAATTGCGCGCCAGCAGACGTAGTCCGGCACGCTCCAGTTCGCTGCAGGCGCGTTGTTCAAACTGATCGCCGGTGGCGCGCATCAGTGCGTTGGCGTGGCGGTCGGTGGTACGTAGGGGTCGATGATCGGTGGTGGCGCCGCCGATGGCACGTCGTCCATCTGCAGGGTCCCGCTGAGCGGGCGCGCCAATCCGTCAGTGAATTTTGCCCAGATCAGTACGCGACGAATCCGCCCGAATTGGTCGGCAGTGAGCTGACCGGAGGCGCCCGGCAGGTAGCTGCCGGGGTTCGCGCGCAGCCAGTCGAGATAGGGCACCAGATTCCACGCGTCCATGCCGAACGCAAACAGGCGTGCACCGGTTCCGCTTGCCGCCGGTAACTTGGCGCCGATATCGGCGTGACTGGGCAGCCCCGGTTGCGCATCAAACAACCACGGTGCGTCGGAAAACTCCACCCCCTCCAGGTCGCGATTGCTGCCGGCGTTGTCCACGCCCTCGTAAACGTGCGAGGTGGCGATCACGGGGAGCTGGATCCCGGTGGCCCGCAACTGCGGCACGAGAACGCGCGCCTGTGCCGCGCGCATGCTGATGAATACGCCGGCATCACTTGCCACGTTGCTCAGGTCCAGACCACCGAGCGGCGCGTTGTTGCTGAACGTCGCGCTGCCGTCCAGTTGCCCGCCGCGCGCAGCCAGCTCGGCCTTGAATGCGCTCAGCGCGCGCTGAGCGAATTCATCACCAGAGATGACTGCATACGCGTGACGCAGGCTCCGTTCAATCATGTGATCTGCGGCCTGCGCGCCCTCGGTTTCCGGCAGCAGGCCAAACTCGCTGGTGTGGCCTCCTGGCAGTTGGCGATCATCGGGGTGGTTCAGTGCCAGCAGCGGTACCGGCAATTGTGCCTGGGCGAAAACCGCAGCGACTGCGCCGCGTGTCAGTGGGCCGACGACGAGTTGCGCACCGTCGCTGACCGCCTGCTGATAACCGCTGACGGCGCCGGCGGCAGTGCCGTGACTGTTGTACACGCGCACGGACGGGCGCGGTGCGTGATTGCGTCCGGCGTCGATGTAGGCAGAAAAAAACCCTTCCGTAACGGAAGCGCCGGCGCCCGCGTAGGGGCCGTCGCCGGGCACCAGCAGCGCCACATGCTGTGGCACTTTGTAGCCCTCGCGCACGGTGGCGTCGGCGCCGGGCAGCAAGGTGCCGACCGGCTGTTGCAACTCAGGCTGGGGGCGCGCCACGGCGACGCCCATGCGCGTCAGCGCCTCATGGATCCACGGCAGCATGCGATCGCCGGGCTGCATTGCCGCGGCACGTTGCTGCAACGGTGCACTGCCAAGCTTGGTTAGCGCGTCGAGGATCTGGCTCTGGTTCTGTGTACGGTCGAAACCGCTCAGCTGGTCCTGCATCTCGGCGCGCGTGCGCGCGCTGCCCCAGTAATCACGGCTGGCGAGCATGGCGCGCGCGCGCAATTCCAGCAAGCGTGGCCGTAGTTCGGCCGGTACGTTGACGTTTGGCTGCGTAGTGAGTTGCAGCGCGGTCGCGACGTCGTGTGCGGCAAGCGCCTGTTCGGCGCGCAGCAGGTCAAGGCGCAGCGGCTCGTCACCGCTCAGGTTGCGCCGGTCGATCTGCAGCAGCGTGGCGGTCGCGTGGTCCAGTTCGCCGGCCTGACGCCAGGCTTCGGCAGCCAGCAGGCGATAGTGGTCGCGCCGTCCGCTGGTGTTATCAGCCAGCACCAGATACGCCTGCGCAGCGGCATCGAGTTGACCGTGTTGGACGAGGGCGGCAGCACTGTGCGCGGCGTCGGTTTCCGCCGGTGTAGGGCGCGTGGTGCCAGGGACGCAAGCGGCCAGCGCCAGCGAAAACAACAACCCCATGGCGGCGGCTCGCGAAAAGCGCATGAGGCGCATGAAAGATCTCTTGATCGTCGTGGACGGCAATGAGCGATCATAACGGATCGCATCCTCGGTTCGAGGTGAAGGAATCCCATGACCGCTGACGTTCCCGGTTGCCTGTATGTCGTCGCCACGCCCATCGGTCACCGCGATGATCTGTCCGCGCGCGCCATTGCCACCTTGCGCGCCGCGACGGTGATTGCCGCCGAAGACACCCGTCACAGTCGCCCGCTGCTGCAGCATCACGGTATCGACACGCCGCTGGTGGCGCTGCATGAGTACAACGAACGCGATGCGGTGGATGCGCTTGTGCACCGGCTGCTTGCGGGACAATCGGTGGCGTTGATTTCCGACGCGGGCACGCCGTTGATCAGTGACCCGGGCTTTCGGCTGGTGCGTGCTGCGCGCGCAGCGGGTGTCCGTTGTGTGCCGTTACCGGGCGCGTGCGCGGCGATCGCTGCCCTGTCTGTTGGCGGCTTGCCGAGTGACAGGTTTGTGTTTGAAGGCTTTTTGCCACCCAAGGCCGCGGCGCGTCGCAGCCGCTTGCAGGAACTTGCCGGCGATGCGCGCACGCTCATCTTTTATGAATCGTCACACCGTATTGCCGAAAGTGTGGCGGACATGCGCGACATTCTGGGTGCGGATCGCGAAGCGGTACTCGCGCGCGAGCTGACCAAGATGTTTGAAACGGTATTGGGTGAACCGCTGGGGAAACTGGCGTTGCGCATCGCGAGCGACCCGAATCAGCAGCGTGGCGAGTGTGTGGTGCTGGTCGCTGGTCGCGGGGAGGCCGCCGACGCCAAGCTGGCTGAGGGCCAGCGCGTGTTCGCGATCCTGCGCGAGGAACTGCCGCCGGCAAAAGCCGCGAAGCTCGCGGCGGTGATCAGCGGGGCCCCGCGCAAGGCCTTGTATGGCGCGTAGGACGACTGTGGGAGTGACTTCAGTCGCGACGCTGTTGGAACCTGACAACCAGGGATGAAGAGGCCTCAGTCCGTGATTCCGGCGGCTTGCAACGGCCGAAGCTCTGACCACGCCCGGTTTTCAACCGGCGGTTGTCTGGTCATCCAGCGCCGTTGAGGGCTTGCCGAGTCGCTGGGTCCCGGCGTTCGCCGGGATGACGACTTGTTCAGATGTTCCCTGGACAATATCGCGATTGAGTCGCTCCCACCGAAGTCGCCCCCACATCAGGCTGCGTGTCCACTAGACTGGCAAGTGGAGTCGGCCGGACAGTCGCGTCGCACGCAAGTGCATCGAGGAAAGTCCGGGCTCCACAGGGCAGAGTGCCAGGTAACTCCTGGGCAGCGTGAACGGCACGGTAAACCCCACTCGGAGCAAGACCAAATAGGGGAACGATAACGCGGCCCGCGTTGTTCCCGGGTAGGTCGCTGGAGCCAGACGGCGACGTCTGGCCGAGAGGAATGACTGTCGCGTCGCAAGACGTACAGAACCCGGCTTACAGGCCGACTCCACCTCTTCACGCACCGCGACACTGCAGATCAATCTGCAGTGTCGCGGCGGCGGCCGATCAACCCTGCTGCCGCTTGCCTGACGGTCTTCCTGACGCGTTCAACTCGGCCTACGGCCATTCTGACAAGAATAAATATCCATGCATTCAAATACCTTGCGTATGGTCGTGAGAAAGCACTGTAGATTACCTTCACGAACGCACCTTTCTTGTTGATTCACAAGCGATTTTCCTTGACAACCCGCTCCGCTCACGGCTATCGTGGGTTTTAGTGAGAAATCGTGGGTTTCTGTGGAATGAAGTCGGTATTTCAAGGTGAGACCGCCATTACCGTTGACGACAAGGGT
>CAJDTO010000003.1_pt1 | contig 34313 bp, 28 predicted proteins | sample 7389821 | NCBI WGS metagenome assembly CAJDTO01 (sample SAMEA7055651, study PRJEB34461) | soil metagenome | biome: terrestrial ecosystem; feature: Peninsula; material: soil | place: Antarctica | collected 2016
GCGCCGGACAACACCAGTGCTTCGATCACCCGGCGATTGAGCTTGCCCGAATCGACGCGGCGGCAGAAATCGGCGAGATCGGTGTACGCGCCCCTGGCGCGACCTTCGACAATCGCCTCGCACGCGCCGCGCCCGACGCCCTTGATTGCACCCATGCCGTACTGGATCACGCGCGGTTCGGTAGCGACGAACATGTAGGCCGAGACGTTGACGTCCGGCGGGTTGACGGTCAGGCCGATGGCCCGCGCCTCACCCAGAAACGTCACCACCTTGTCGGTGTTGTCCATGTCCGAGGAGATCGTCGCCGCCAGAAACTCCGCCGGGTAATGCGTCTTCAGCCACGCGGTCTGGTAGCTGACCAAGGCGTAGGCGGCCGCGTGTGACTTGTTGAAACCGTAGCCGGCAAATTTCTCCATCAAGTCGAAAATGGCATCGGCCTTGTCGCCGGTCAGCCCGTTCTCGGCGGCACCCTCGCGAAACTTGTGCCGTTCCTTGGCCATCTTGGCCGCATCTTTCTTGCCCATCGCACGGCGCAACAGGTCGGCACCGCCGAGCGAGTAGCCGCCGACGATCTGCGCCATCTGCATGACCTGTTCCTGATAGACCATGATGCCGTAGGTCTCGTGCAGGATCGATTCCGTGCGTGGGTCCGGATAAGTCACTTCCTCGCGCCCTTGCTTGCGCGCGATGAAGCTCGGAATCAGGTCCATCGGCCCGGGGCGATACAGCGACACCAGCGCGATGATGTCGGCGAAGCGGTCCGGCTTGGCATCCTTGAGCATGCGCTGCATGCCGCTGGACTCAAGCTGGAATACGGCGACCGTGCGCGCCTCGCGCAATAACGTGTAGACCTCCGGATCGTCGAGCGGCAGCTTGGAGATGTCCAGCATGCCGGATGCATTGTCGGCCGCTGCGGAGGGATGGGCGCTGGGACGGACCTCGCTGTCGCCGGTCACGGTCTCGCCAACAGCGCGCAGTGTGTCATTCGGCACGCTACCGGCGGCACGCGACTGCATCCGCCGCGCGTTGATCGCCTTGACCGCCCAGTCAATGATGGTGAGCGTGCGCAGCCCGAGGAAGTCGAACTTCACCAGTCCCACGGTTTCGACATCATTCTTGTCGTACTGCGTCACCAGATTGCCACCGCCCGGCTCGCAGTACAGCGGCGAAAAATCGGTGAGTGGCGAAGGCGCAATGACCACGCCGCCGGCATGCTTGCCAACGTTGCGCGTGAGGTTTTCCAGCTTCAGCGCCAGGTCAATCAGCGCGTGTGCGTCCTCGTCCTGGACGTAGATGTCGCAGAAATCCTTGACGACGCGCTCGGGTTCCTTCTTCGATTTTTCCGTGCGCCCAAGCGCATCGGACAAGGTCAGGTCCAGTGGGCGCATCGGGATCAGCTTGGCCAGTTTGTCGACCTGGCCGTAGCCCATGCTCAGCACGCGGCCAGAATCACGCAGCACCGCCTTGGCCGCCATGGAGCCGTAGGTGATGATCTGGCTGACGCGGTCGCGGCCGTATTTGCGCGCCACATAATCGATCACCTCGTCGCGTCGATCCATGCAGAAGTCGACGTCGAAGTCGGGCATGGAGATGCGTTCGGGGTTGAGGAAGCGCTCGAACAGCAGGTCGAACTGCAGCGGGTCCAGATCGGTGATCTTCAGCGACCACGCCACCAGTGAACTGGCGCCCGAACCACGCCCCGGCCCGACCGGGATGCCGTTTTGCTTGCCCCAGTTGATGAAGTCCGCCACGATCAGGAAGTAACCGGGGAAACCCATGTTGATGATCACGCCCAACTCGCGTTCGAGCCGCGCGTGGTAGTCCTCAAGGCTGTGCCCGGGGGCGAGCGCGACGTGCCGCAGGCGTTCGGCGAGCCCGTCGCGGGCAAGCTGGGAAATGTGGCTGTTCAGATCGTGCCCGGGTGGTACCGGGAAATCCGGCAAGTAGTAGGTGCCGAATTTCAGTTCCAGATTGTGCTGAGCGCTGTAATCATGCGGACGTTTCTGGTCCGCCAGAACGCGGCCTTGATTGATGCACACGCGCGCCTCGTGCGCGTCGAAATCGTCCTCGCGCAGAAAGCGCACATCGTTGCTGGCCAGCACCGGCAGCGACAGTTCGCTGCCCAGTAGCAGTGCTGCAGTGTTCCAGTCCTCTTCGCCGGCACGGCCGCAGCGCGTCAGTTCCAGATACAGGCGGTCATCGAACAGTTGCGCCAGCTCGCGTGCCGCGGGCAAGGCCGCGGTAGTGCCTTGCTGCACGGCGGTGCGTGCAAGCTGGCTCTCGCGTCCAAGTATCGCGATCAGCCCGCTGGTCGTGTCCGCGTCAAGCCATTGCGCTTCCACCAGCGCGCGTCCGCCGCGCTGTCCATCACGCCACGCGCGTGAGACCAGGCGCGACAGATTGAGATAGCCGACGTGGTTCTGGCACAGCAAGGTCAGGCGCCACGGCCGCGGGTCGTCAGGCGCCGAAACCCACAGATCGCAGCCACCAATCGGTTTGATGCCGGCAGCCATGCACGCCTTGTAGAACTTCACGAACGCGAACATGTTGCATTCGTCGGTCAATGCCAGCGCTGGCATCCGCGCGCGCACGGCCGCGTCGATCAAGCCGTTGATACGGATGGTCGAATCGATCAGCGAAAACTCGCTGTGCAGATGCAGGTGGATATGGCAGGCGGTCATGCGAACTTGCGCGGTGTATCCGTGCAGGCTACTGGTCAGCTTGCGCAGCGGCAAGGTTGACAAATGTGGTACATGCCGTGGGTATGTACAACTGGCATGGGCTCAGAACAGCAGGCGTTGCTCCAGCACCTCGAGCACCTCGCGCACCGGCGCGAAGCTGCGTCGGTGCTGCGGGCACGGGCCGAGCCGTTGCAGCGCATCCAGGTGCACGCGCGTGCCGTAGCCCTTGTGCGCGGCGAAGCCGTAGCCCGGCCAGGTTGCATCCAGGGCGATCATCAGCCGATCACGGCAAACCTTGGCGAGGATCGATGCAGCGCTGATTGCCGGCTCCAGCGCATCGCCGCCGACAATGGCGCGGCCGGGGCAGGGTAGATCGCGCGGCAGTTGGTTGCCGTCGATCCAGGCTTCCTGTGCCGGCACTTGCAGGCCACGCAGCGCGCGGCTCATGCCGGCCATGGTGGCTTGGAAGATATTGATGCGGTCGATCTCTTCGACCTCGACCAGAATCACGCTCCAGGCCAGTGCGTGCGTGACGATCTGTGGATATAGCGCCTCGCGCCGGTGTGCGCTGAGTTTCTTCGAATCGTCCAGGCCGTCAATCGGATGTGCGGGGTCGAGGATGACTGCAGCGACTGCCAACGGGCCGGCCAGTGGGCCGCGACCGGCTTCGTCGACGCCGGCAATGAGCCAACCGTTTGGCCGCACTCCGTGTGCGGTCGGTGGCGGCGCTGGGAAGGTGCGCGGTGCGGGCTTACGCATCAGTGGGCTTGCCGTCGATCAATTCGGCAATCGCAGCGGCTGCGCGATCCGCTGCAGTGCCGTTGAGGTTACCGTGCAAGTCGCGATGCATCCGTTCGAACGCCGCCACGATGCGGCCACGCCGTGCGCTGTCGCGCAACAAGTCGAGCGTGCTGGTGGCGAGGTTGTCTGCCGTGCAGTCGTCCTGCATCCATTCTGGTACCAGTGGCGTATCGCCGAGGCCGCTGGCGCGTGCCAGGATATTGGGCAGTGAGTACACGTCGGTCTTGATCATGCGCAGTGCGCGCGCAATGCGGTAACTCATCGGCGCGACGCGATAGCCGACGACCATGGGGCGCTTGGCCAGCATGGCTTCGAGCGTGGCCGTGCCAGAGGCCAGCAACACCACGTCGGCGGCGAGCATCGCATCGTGTGCGTGGCCGTCCAGCAGTAGCGGTGCGTGCTCGAGTGCGGGTGCCTGTGCCAACAGCTCGGCGAGCCGCGCACGGACCTGCGCGTTGGCAGCGGGTATCACCATGCGCAGCCCCGGCACCGCGGCGCTCACCTGCGCTGCGGCGGTAATGAAGATCTCTCCGAGGCGTCCCACTTCGGACAACCGGCTGCCGGGGAGTACGGCGAGTACCGGGGATTGCCGTGGCAGTTGCAGTGACTCGCGGGCGCCGGCACGATCGGCCACCAGCGCAAAACGGTCGGCGAGCGGGTGGCCGACGAAACGCGCGTGGATGCCGTGTCTGGCATAGATCGCTGGCTCCATCGGAAACAGACACAGCACCAGATGTGCACTGCGTCCGATCTTCTGTGCGCGCTTTTCGCGCCACGCCCAGATCGACGGGCTGACGTAGTGCACAGTGCGCAGCCCGGCATCCTTCAGCCGGCGCTCCACGGCCAGATTGAAGTCCGGCGCGTCGATGCCGACGACAACGGCCGGGCGGGCGTCGAGCAGGCGCTTGAGCAACGCCCGGCGCAGGCGCAAAAGTCGTGGCAAGTGGCTGACCACTTCGCTGAACCCGAACAGGGAAAGCTCGCCAATGTCGTACCAGGAATCAAACCGCTGCGCGTGCATGCGCGCGCCACCAATGCCGACAAAGCGTGCGTCGGGATAGCGCAGGCGCAATGCCGCGATCAAATTCGCACCGAGCTGATCGCCGGAGTCTTCGCCGGCGAGGATCGCAATGAGCGGAGCATTGGAGGCTACCGCAGCGGTGGGCATGAGGGTCTCCAGTTGAAGTCAGCGCGTGGCCAGACGTGCGTAATCGCTCGCGGCTGGAGGTGGTTTCAGCGCGCGAGTGTCCGCTCGCTGTGGTCGAGAAACTCCAGCATGGTACGCACGTCGTCGCTGTGCTCAGCTTGCGCCGCGAGTTGTTCGCGTGCCTCGGGCAACGACAAACCGGCCATGTACAAGGTCCGGTACGCGCGCTTGATCGCCGAGATGCGCGCGCCGTCAAAGCCGCGGCGTTTCAGGCCCTCGCTGTTGATACCGCGCGGGCGACCGTGCTGGTCGTTCGCCATCATCACGAACGGTGGTACGTCGCTACCTACCAGACAGCCCATACCGATGAACGCGTGCACGCCGACATGGCAGAACTGGTGCACACCGGAGTAACCGGAAAGGATCGTCCAGTCCCCGATGTGTGCGTGCCCGGCCAGCGCGGAGTAGTTGGAAAACACCACGTTATTGCCGATCTGACAGTCGTGTGCGATGTGCACGTAGGCCAGGATCCAATTGTCGTCGCCCACGCGCGTGATGCCGCCGCCGCCGCCGGTGCCGCGGTTCATGGTGACGAATTCACGGATCAGGTTGCGGTCGCCAATCACCAGTTCAGTCCGCTCGCCGGCGTATTTCTTGTCTTGCGGTGCGCCGCCGAGCGAGGCGAATTGCGTGATGCGGTTGTCGCGACCGATACGGGTCGGGCCCTCGATGACCACGTGCGGGCCGATGGTGGTGCCGTCGCCAATCTCGACCTCGGCGCCGATGACGCTGTACGCACCAATGCTGACGGCACTGCCGATGACGGCAGAGGGATCAATCAGCGCGGTGGGATGAATCACTTATCGGTCCTCGCGGCGCACATCAATTCGCAACTGGCCACTTCCTTGCCATCCACCGCGGCGTGTGCGGTGAACAGTCCCATGCCACGTATGAGACGCTTTTGCGTCACGGTCATGCGGAGCTGGTCGCCGGGCGTGACGACGGAACTGAAGCGGGCGTTGTCGACTTTGGCCAGATAGAACAGGGGGCTACCGGTATTGCCCTTCATGCGATTGCTGAGCTGGGTGAGCAGCCCCGCCGACTGCGCCATGGCCTCGATGATCAGCACGCCGGGCATGACCGAATGGCCGGGGAAATGGCCTTGGAAGAATGGCTCGTTGAACGTCACATTCTTGATTGTGACGACGCTGGTATCGGGCACCAGCTCGATCACGCGGTCCACCAGCAAGAAAGGAAAGCGGTGTGGCAACAGTTGCTTGATCTGCTCGACCGTGACCGGCATGGCGATTGCTACGGGGTATTCATTCATTGTTGCTGTCCTTCTCGAGCGCCGACAGGCGGCGCGCAAACTCGTCCAGATGCTTGAAGCGGGCGGCGTTCCTGCGCCATTGTCGGCTGTTCTGCAGCGGTACTCCTGATGAGTATTCGCCCGGTTCAGAGATGGAGTGTGTCACCAGGCTCTTGGCGGCAATGGTAACGCGGTCGGCCAGTTCCAGATGGCCGAGCACGCCGGCGTTGCCACCGATCAGGCAATAACGCCCGATCCTGGCGCTGCCAGCCACGGCGGAGCAACCTGCCATCGCCGTGTGTGCACCAATGTGTACGTTGTGGGCAATCTGGATCTGGTTGTCCAGACGCACATCCTCTTCCAGCACGGTGTCTTCCAGCGCGCCGCGATCGATCGTGGTGTTGGCGCCGATCTCACAATCGTCACCGATGCGCACGCCGCCGAGTTGCGGCAGCTTGATCCAGTGATCGTGGTCGAATGCCAAACCGAAGCCGTCTGCGCCAATCACCGCGCCGGGGTGGATCAGTACCCGACAGCCGAGCTGCACGCGGGTGACCAGCGTCACCCGCGCGACGAGGCGCGAGCCCTCGCCGATGCTGCAGTCGTCGCCGATGATGCATTGCGGACCGAGCGTAACGTCCGCGCCGATGCGGACCCGCTCGCCGAGCACACAACCCGGGCCGATACTGGCGCAAGCGCTGATTTGCGTACTGTCGGCCACTATCGCGCTGGGATGGATGCCAGGTGGCGTCACGGCTGGGCGCTCAAACAGCTTGGCGATACGCGCGTAGGCCACGTAGGGATCAGCGGCGACCAGCGCCGCAGTGGGGCACGCGTTGAGGTGATCGGCGTGCAGGATGACCACGCCGGCGCGCGTGGTCGCCAGTTGCACGGTGTATTTGCTGTTGGAGAGGAACGCCAGCTGATGTGCAGAGGCGTCGGCCAGCGTGCCTACGCCATCGACTCGCAAGTTCCCATCCCCGTGCAGCGTCAGTTGAAAGCGCTCAGCCAGCTCAGCCAATGAGTAAAACGTCTGCATTGCCGACGTGCTCCGTGTAGCGACCCCTGGCGCGGCGGTGCCGCGCCCGATGTCATCTTTAGAACTGACTGCCGAAAGTAAACTGGATGCGTTCTTCGTAATGGCGGTCTTCCGTCTGCGAGCGGAACGGCACAGCAAAGTTGATGATCAGTGGTCCGATCGGCGCTTGCCACTGCAATGACAAACCAGTGGAGGCGCGCAAGGTCTTGGCGTCGAAACTCTGGTAGTCCTTGTACGCATTGCCCACGTCGAGGAACACGGACAGACGCGCGGTGTTGACGTCCTTCAGGAAGGGCAGGGGCAGATAAACCTGCGCGGTCCCCAACACCTTGAATGCACCACCAATCGGTTGTGCATAGCCACCATTCGGGCACAGGCCACTTGGCAGCGGTACCGAGTTGCCGCCGATGCACACGCGTGGCCCCAGTGTGTTGTCCTGGAAACCGCGCACGTCACGCACGCCGCCGGAGTAGAAATTCTGCCAGAACGGAAAGTCCTGACGCATGTCGGTCAGCACGTGCGTGGGGTCTGCTGTGATGCTTGCCGTCTTGAGCGCGTCGAATTGCGCATCACTGATGCCGTTGCCGCCGTAGGTCTTGCCGTAGCCGACCTGGCCGTCCAGATACAGCACGAAGCCGTGCCCGATGCGCCAGTAATGGTTGGCTTCAGTGGTCAATTTCCAGTACTGCACGGTGGAGCCGGGCAAGGCTACATCGGTGGACACCGACATCAAGCCGCCGCGGCTCGGGGCCCAGAACTGGTCGCGCGTATCGTGGTTCCAGCCCAGCGTGCTGGTCCATGAGTGGATGGTCTTGTTGCCGATCTGGTTCTGGTAGTCGACCAGTACTTGCGGGCTGAAACCGGGGATCAGATTGACCTTGTTGCTGCTGATCCCCAGACCCACGCGCACACCATCGGTTTCGCTGATGGGGATGCCGAGGTAGCTTGAGAAGCTCATCGTGCTGGTGGCGTAATTGGCGAAATCGGTGTTGCCGAAGTCAGTCTTCGAATAGGTGGCGCTGTAGCCGATGCCAATGCCGTTGTCGGTCAGGTACGGGTTGTAATAGTTCAGGCCGAAGCGCGTGTAGTAACTGCTGCGCTCACCACTGACGGAAAAGCTGTCGCCGGTACCGAACAAGTTGTTCTGCGACACGGAGGCACTGAGGATGATGCCGGAGTATTGCGAGTAGCCCACGCCGAATTGCATGCTGCCGGCGGATTGCTCTTCGACCTTGACACTGACGTCGACCTGATCCTGGGTGCCGGGCACCAGCTTCTTGTCGATATCCACTTTCTTGAAGTAGCCCAGACGCATCAGCCGCGTCTTGGAGCGGTCCAGCGCTGCCTGGGAATACCAGGAGCCTTCGAGCTGGCGCATCTCGCGCCGCAGCACGTTGTCCTCCGTACGCGTGTTGCCGCCGAATACCACGCGGCGCACGTACACCCGCTGGCCAGGCTCCACGTACAAGGTCACGTCGACGGTGCGCTTGTCCTTGTCCAGCTTCGGAATGGGGGTGACCTTGGCGTAGGCGTAGCCGATGTTGGCCAGAATTGCCTTGATCGCCTTGGTACTGCTCTCCACCGCGGCGCGGTTGAACGTGTCGCCGGTTTTGAGAAACACAAACTGGCGCAGCGTGGCTTCGGGCAGGATCAACGTGCCCAGCAGCTTGACGTCGGCCACTTTGTAGATCTCGCCCTCTTTGATGCTGGCGTCGACGTACATGGCGCGCTTGTCCGGCGCAATCGACACTTGCGTGGAGTCCACGCCGAAATCCGCGTAGCCGCGATCCATATAGTACGACTGCAACTTTTCGAGGTCGCCGGAAAGCTTTTCGCGCGAGTATTGATCGTCCTTGGAATACCACGACATCCAGTTGGTGGTGTCCGACTCGAACCCCTTGCGGATGTCCTTGTCGGAAAACGCATGGTTACCGACGATGTTGAGTTCCTTGATCTTGGCGACCTTGCCTTCGCGGATCTCGATGTCGATGGCGACGCGGTTGCGCTCCAGCTGGGTGACGTGCGGGGTTACCGACACGTTGTACTTGCCGCGGTTGTAGTACTGGCGGATCAATTCCTGCTGGACGTTGTCCAGTGCCAGTCGATTGAACGTCTCGCCCTCGGTCAGGCCGATGTCCTTGAGGCCTTTCTTCAGGTCGTCGGTCTTGATGTCCTTGTTGCCGCGCAAGGTGAGCTTGGCGATGGAGGGGCGTTCGACCACCTTGATCACCAGGATGTTGCCCTCGCGATCGAGTTCCACGTCGCTGAAGAACTTGGTCTGGTACAGCGCACGGATCGCGCGCTGCGCGTCGGCGTCGGTGAGGCGATCGCCCTTGGTCAGCGGCAGATAGTTGTACACCGTGCCGGCCGTGATGCGGCTGAGGCCGTCGATGCGGATATCCGACACGACAAACGGCTCGAAGCCGAATGCGTTGGCGGAGAGTGAGGCAAGCAGGATCAGCGCGGCGATACGCTTCATCGTCGATTCCGTAAGGTTATTTCGCCGGTATGGCCAGCGCGGCCATACCGATCAATGAATGAGGCAAGGACGCGCCTTGCCCCGGAAGAGAATCTGTACCACGCGGCGCCACTTCGCGCAGGGGCCCATGGCGTGGCAGCGTCGAGGCGCCTACGCGTTGGCACGCAACAGTTGCAACGAGTGGGCTGATCTGTCGCGTCACGACAACAACATTCGCTGGATGTCGTTGTAGAACGCCAACCCCATCAGGCCAAACAGCAGCGCCATGCCGATGTACTGGCCGATGACCATGGTCTGTTCGCTGACCGGGCTGCCTTTGATCAGCTCCACGGCATAATACAACAGGTGCCCGCCGTCCAAGATCGGGATCGGCAATATATTGAGGATTGCCAAGCTCAACGACACCACGGCAAGGAACTGCAAGAACCACGACAGACCCATATGGGCCGTGGCGTTGGCCACGGACGCAATGCCGATGACGCTGGACAAATTGCGCGTGGAGGCCTCGCCGGTGACCATCTTGCCCAGCATGCTGAAGGTTTGGGCCGTGTTGCGCCATGTGGCGCTGAATGCTGCGCCCAGTGCCTTGAACGGCCCGTAGCGCACGGTTGCCGCTTCCGCTGCCGGAGCGCCCACACCCATCACCCACTTCGCGGGTTGTCCGGCCAACGATTCCCACTTCACGGTGACCTGCAGTGGCAACGTCTGTGTACCGCGCTGCACGACCAACGCGAGTTGTGGTGACTTCGCGGCCTGCTCTTGCACCAATTGGCCGAAAGCGACGAAGTCCGCCGCTGGAGTGCCGTTGACGCTGACCACGCGATCGCCACTGTGCAGCCCTGCCAGCGCTGCCGGTTGGCCCGGCATGACGGTGGCGACGATGGCCGGCGGAGGCGCGAGATGCAGCCCGACTTTTGGCAGGTACTGCTCGATCGTGCCGTCGGCAGGCAACTGGTTCAGTGGCAAAACGACTTCGCGCGTGTGGCCACTGGCGTCGCGAACTTGCAACGGCAATGGTGCGCGGCCGAGCATGCCGTTGACGACGCCATCCATGGTGTCGCTCCAGGTACTTATGGCGCGACCGTCGACAGCAAGGACGCGATCTCCGCTGTGGATCCCGGCTTCGGCTGCCAGACTGTGCGGTGTGGCAGTCACCACCGGGGCCACGTCGGGCCGGCCGAGCATGAACATGGCCCAGAACGCGAGCACGGTAAACAGCAGGTTGAAGCCGGGACCGGCGGCAACGATCGCGATGCGTTTCCAGATGGGCTTGCCGGTGAACTCCTGATCGCTCAGCGCCGGGTCCACCGGGCCTTCGCGGGCGTCGAGCATTTTGACGTAGCCGCCCAGCGGGATCGCCGCGATCCAGTATTCCGTCCCGTCCCGGCCGGTGCGCTTCCACAGCGCGCGGCCGAAGCCCACGGAAAACCGCAGCACTTTCACGCCACAGCGGCGCGCGACCCAGAAGTGGCCAAATTCGTGAAACGTCACCAGCACGCCAAGCGTGACCAGTAACCAGAATACGGAGCCGAAAAACGGAGTCATCAAGTACCGCAGTCAGGAAGGAAAGGTGCCGAGCAGAATATCAGCAAGCATGGCGCAGGACGCGGCGCGCTGCATCTCGCGCCATGGCGTCCCGTTCACAAAGCGTCGGGATGTCGACCACAGCTTGCCCCGGCAGTTCCGTCAGCACTGCTTCCACGACATCGGCGATAGCCAGGAACGGCAAGACGCCGGACAGAAATGCCTCCACCGCGATCTCATTGGCGGCATTGAGAATGGCCGGACTGTCACCACCAGCGCGCAGCGCGGCCCCGGCCAGATCCAGACAACGGAAGGTGGCGCGGTCGGGCGCCTCGAACGCCAGCGACGCACACGTGGTCAAGTCCAGCGGCGGCACGCCCGATTCAATGCGCTGCGGCCACGCCAGCGCGCACGCGATCGCGGTGCGCATGTCCGGGTGACCAAGTTGTGCCAGCAGCGAGCCGTCGATGTATTCCACGAACGAATGCACCAGGCTTTGCGGGTGCACCACCACGTCGATGGCGTCAACTGGCATGGCAAACAGGTGATGCGCTTCGATCACCTCCAGACCTTTGTTCATCAGCGTCGCAGAGTCGACGGAGATCTTGCGGCCCATCACCCAATTCGGATGCTTGCATGCCTGGTCGGGCGTGACCGTGGCCAGTTGCGCCCGCGTCCAGCCGCGGAACGGGCCGCCGGAGGCGGTGAGGATCAATCGGCGCACGCCAGTGTGGCCGGGCTCTGCCTGGGCGCGGCCGAGTGCCGTCTGGCCAGGCGGCAGGCATTGGAAGACCGCGTTGTGTTCGGAATCCACGGGAATCAGCGCGCCCCCACCGACGCGCACGGCCTCCAGCAGCAGCGGACCGGCCATCACAATGGCTTCCTTGTTGGCCAGCAGCAGGCGCTTGCCGGCGCGCGCGGCAGCAAGCGTGGAGTCCAGCCCCGCCGCGCCGACAATGGCGGCGACTACGACGTCACATAGCGAGCTGGCCGCTGCGCTGGCAATGGCCGCGTGCCCGCTGGCAATGTCGCACTTCACCCCGGCGGCAGTCAGCCGCCGCGCCAGCTCCGGTTCCAACGCTGGATCGGCAATGATCGCCAGTTGCGGCCGGTGGGTCACACACAAGGCCACCAACGCCTCGACGCGATGCTGCGCGGTCAGCACCGAGGCGCAAAATTGCTCCGGATGCCGCGCGATGACGTCCAGTGTGTTGCCGCCGATCGAGCCGGTTGCGCCGAGTACAGCAACTCTTTTCATGGTGTGCGCTTCATGCAAACGCCCAAAGCCACAATAGCCCGGCGGCAAACACGGGCAGTGCGGCGAACACGCTGTCCAGTCGATCCATCAGCCCGCCGTGACCGGGAAACAGGCTGCCGGAATCCTTCACTTTGGCGTGGCGCTTCATCAGGCTCTCCAGCAGGTCGCCGACGATCGAGATGCCAACGGTGAGCAACGCCAGAAGCAGCAATGCGATCAGCCGGCCACCGCGTACATCCAGCAGCCACGCCCCGACCAGCATGGTTACGCCACCAGCAACCAGTGCGCCATAGGCGCCGGCCCAAGTCTTGCCGGGGCTGATCTGTGGCGCCAGTTTGCGCTGGCCAAACATGCGTCCGCTGCTATAGGCGCCAATATCGGCTGCCCACACGATGAACAGCGCCAGTAATGTCCACCATTGGCCGTGTGGCACATGCGCGTGCACGCTCACCAGCGCCATCCATGCGGGGAGCATCACGAACAGGCCGGCCAGCAGTTTCAGTGCGAGGTTTTGCCGGGTGGGGGCGGCGCCAAACGCAAAGTGTCGCAGCCATACGCATACCAGCAGCCACCACGCCACGCCGATGGCTATCACCCAAACGCTCAACGGCGTGCTGCGCCACGTCCACAACGCGGCGAACGCCAGCGCCGCCAGCACCATCAGCGCACCGCGCAGGAGAAAACTTTTCGCGCCGCTCAACGCCGCCCATTCCCACAGCGCAGCGAGAAAGCTGATGGCGGCAACGGTGGCGAACAGCGCCGTGGGTGCGAACACCACCAGTACGATCACCAACGGCGCGAGCAGCAGGGCGGTCAAAACACGCTGAAGTAGCATGGTTATCCTCGGGATTGCGGGGTGGCTTGTTCGCTCGTGCGGCCGTAACGGCGCTCGCGTTGAACATAGTCTTCAATGGCTCGCTGCAGGCAGGCCTGATCAAAGTCTGGCCACAGCGTATCGGTAAAGTACAGCTCGGCGTACGCGGCCTGCCACAACAAAAAATTGCTCAGGCGCAGTTCGCCGCCGGTACGGATCAGCAGGTCCAGCGGTGGTGATCCGCCCAGCGTCATCCAGTGGTCCAGATGTGCCTCGTCAATCTCGTCCAGGCTCAACTCACCGTTGATCACCGCTTGAGCCGCCTGGCGACAGGCTTGCGCGATGTCCCAGCGACCGCCGTAGTTGACCGCCACATTGACCTGCAGCTGGGTGTTGCCGGCGGTGGATTGCATCGCCGTATGCATGCGTTGGCGTAGCGGCGCGTCGAACGCACTCAAGTCGCCAATGAAACGCAGCCGCACGCCATGCCCGGACAGTTCGTCCACTTCCTTGTCCAGCGCGCGCACGAACAGGCTCATCAACGCGCCGACTTCTTCTTGCGGGCGGCGCCAGTTTTCGCTGGAGAACGCAAACAAGGTCAACGCCTGGATGCCTTCACGCAGGCACGCTTCCACCACGGCGCGCACCGCTTTGCGCCCGGCGTTGTGGCCAAAGCTGCGCGGCTGGTGACGGGCCTTGGCCCAGCGGCCGTTGCCATCCATCACGATGGCAATGTGCGCCGGAGTCAGGTGGTGTTCGACAGCACTCATGGCCGACACCGATCTGGCGCCCGTGCCGGGACGGCGGCGTGTGGACAGAGCTTGGGAGTCTGGTCCGCGCAGGCGCGTGCGGACCAGCCGGTTTTTCGTCCTTGCGTGCATGCAGACGATGCAGACATCGGCGGGGTTGGCGCAATGCCCACTTACAGCGCCATCAACTCGTCTTCTTTCGCCTTGACCACACCGTCGATGTCCTTGATCGCGCGGTCGGTAAGCTTTTGCACTTCGTCGTCGACGCGATGATCGTCGTCTTCCGTGATGAGCTTTTCCTTGAGCAGATCCTTGATCTGCTGCAGGGCGTCGCGGCGTACGTTGCGTACGGCGATCTTCGCGTTCTCACCCTCGTGGGCAACGTGTCTGGCCAGTTCCTTGCGCCGTTCTTCGGTAAGCGATGGCATGTTCAGACGGATCACGGTGCCGGCGGTCGTAGGTGTGATGCCCAGGTCAGACGCCATCAGCGCCTTTTCGATTGGCGCCACCATGGATTTTTCCCATGGCGTGATGACGATCGTGCGGGAGTCAGCCAGCGCCACGGAAGCGACTTGGGTCAGCGGCATGTCCGCGCCGTAGTACGACACCTTGATGCTGTCCACCAGCGCGGTACTGGCACGCCCGCTGCGCAGGCGAAGCAAGTCGTGTTTCAGCGATTCGATGCTTTTGCCCATGCGGGTCTGGGCATCAGCCTTGATGTCGTTGAGCATGTGGCACTTCCCGGTAAATCAAGCAAGCACAGGATTATAGCAGCGCAGTTTCGCCCTGCGGCCGGCAGTGACGGGTGCTCAGATGTCACGCACGAGCGTGCCGATCGGCTCGCCGTGCATGATGCGCATGAGGTTGCCGCTTACCGTCATGTCGTAGATGCGCAGGGGCATCTTGTGGTCGCGGCACAGCGCGATGGCGGTGGTATCCATCACGGCGAGTTTGCGTTCGATTACCTCGTCGTAGCTCAGTACGTCGTAGCGCGTGGCATCGCTGTGCGTGGCTGGATCGGCGGTGTACACCCCGTCGACCTTGGTCGCCTTGAGCAGCAAGTCTGCGCCAAGTTCGACGGCGCGCAGTGCGGCGGCAGAGTCGGTAGTGAAAAATGGGTTGCCGATGCCGGCGGCGAACAACACGATGCGACCTTTTTCGATGTGCCGGATCGCACGCCGGCGGATATAGTCCTCGGCCACGTCGTGAATCGGAATGGCGCTCATCACACGGGCGAATCCGCCGCACTTTTCGAGTGCATCCTGCATGGCCAATGCGTTCATGACGGTTGCCAACATGCCCATGTGGTCGCCGGTAACGCGGTCCATCCCGACCGCGGCCAACCCGGCGCCGCGGAAAATGTTGCCGCCCCCAATCACCACCCCCACTTCGGTGCCGGCACGCTGGACCTCGATGATTTCGTTGGCCAGACGGCCAATGACGTTCGGGTCGATGCCGTAGTCGGCTTCACCCATCAGGGCTTCGCCGGAAAGTTTGAGCAGGATACGGTGGAATTTCGGCACGGTGCTCATGGAATCTCCGGGTAGTACGGCAGAGGGAAGACATTGTAGGGCGCAGTCGGTACGCCGGTCGCAGCCATGTCGCGTAGGTGTGCCAGGGTGCGGCTGACATGAAAAAGGCCGCGATGGGCTGCGGCCTGTTTCATTCGAATCACGGCAAAACTCAGCTCAGACCCGCTTGCTTCATGACTTCGGCGTGAAAATCCTCGGTAGGCTTTTCGATCCCTTCGCCGACGGCCAGACGCACCACCGACTGGATGTGGGTGCCGGTCTTCTTCAGCGCGTCAGCGACTGACATACTGGTGTCCAGCACGTAGGGCTGACCGAGCAGGGTGATTTCGGCAATGATCTTGTGCACCTTGCCGGTGATGATCTTTTCCAGGATGTCGGCCGGCTTGTGTTTTTCCTTGTCTGACATCTGACTCAGGGCGATCTCTTTTTCCTTGGCCAGAAAGTCCGCTGGAACGTCCTCGGCGCTGACGTAGGCCGGGTTCATCGCCGCGACGTGCATGGCGATGCCTTTGGCCAACTCGTCATTGCCGCCGTCCAGCGCTACCAACACGCCAATGCGGGCGTTATGCACATACGTGCCCACTACGCCGGTCGCGCGCACGTGCGCCATGCGCCGCACATCGATCTTCTCGCCGATGGTGGTAATCAGCACTTTCGCCGCATCCGCGACGTTATCGGCACCAGGGTAGGCAGCAGCTTTCAGCGCATCGATGTCGGTGACGCCCGATTTCAGTGCGATGTCGACCACCGCATCGCTGAACTTCAGGAAGCTCGCGTCGCGGGCAACAAAGTCCGTCTCGCAGTTGACTTCCACCAGTACGGCGTCGTGCTCGTTGCGGGCGCTGACAATGCGGCCTTCCGCAGCGATGCGGCCGGCTTTCTTGTCGGCTTTGGCCAGGCCAGACTTGCGCAGCCATTCCATGGCGGTGTCGACATCGCCCTGGTTCTCCACCAAGGCTTTTTTGCATTCCATCATGCCGGCGCCGGAACGCTCACGCAGTTCCTTCACCATTTGTGCAGTAACAGTACCCATGAATTTCTGCCTCTGTGTACTTGATGGTGCGATGGCGGGTAAGCGCCAGCGCACGATGAGCTTGCACAATGAAGTCGGCGGTCTGGCCGCCGACTTCGTGCGGCTTACTTGGCCGCTGGTGCGCCGTCGTGGCGTGGGCCGTGGGCACCATCGTGCCCACCTTCGTGGCGTGGCGCACTTTTGCGTGGTGCCGCGTCGCGGTGTGGCGCCGGCTTGCGATCCATCTTGGCGATCGGGTTGCCGTCTTCATCGAGCTCCACGAAATCGTTTGCGTCACCGTGTGCAGCGTCAGGTGCAGCGGCCTTGCCTTCCAGAATCGAGTCGGCCGCGGCGCGCGCGTACAGCTGGATGGCACGGATCGCGTCGTCGTTGCCCGGGATGGCGTAGTCGACCAGTTCGGGGTTGTAGTTGGTATCCACCACGGCGATCACCGGGATGCCCAGCTTCCGGGCTTCCTGGATGGCGATATCTTCGTGACCAATGTCGATGACGAACAGTGCATCAGGCAGCCGATTCATGTCCTTGATACCGCCCAGCGAAGCCTGCAACTTGTCCCGCTCGCGACGGCGCGACAGTACTTCGTGCTTGACCAGTTTTTCGAAGCTGCCATCCGTCTCTGCTGCTTCCAGTTCCTTCAGGCGCGATACCGACTGCTTGACCGTACGGAAATTGGTCAGCATGCCGCCGAGCCAGCGTGAGGTGACGAATGGCATGCCAGCGCGTGCGGCCTCTTCGGCCAATGACTCGCGCGCCGAACGCTTGGTGCCGACGAACAGGATGATGCCGCGCTTCTGTGCCAGCGCCGACAGATAGTTCATCGCGTCGGTGAACAGCGGCAGGGTCTTTTCAAGGTTGATGATGTGGATCTTGCCGCGCGCACCAAAGATGTACGGAGCCATCTTCGGGTTCCAGTAACGGGTCTGATGACCGAAATGGACGCCGGCTTCGAGCATTTGACGCATGGTGACTTGTGCCATGAGTGTGATTCCTTGCAGTGGCCTGGAAAGGCCTGGGGGTTGGGACCTCCACGTACCCCCGACTTCGACCGCGCCTTGCCCGCTATGGTGGTGGGCAAGGCGCAGCACCCCGAAGACGGTGCCGATACGTGTGTGGCGTTGGTTTCGGTGTTGCACCCGTGAGGGTTACAATCCCGGTTCGCTTGGCGCTGCGTCGACTGCTGAAACAGCCGTGTCAGGTCAGCAAAACTGGGAAATTGTAGCCGGTACGCCGGCGGCGCGGCAAGCTGCACGAGCGGTGTGGTGGTTGCCGCCACAACTGCAAGTGGAAATCATGGCCGTCAAACTGAAATCAGCGCAAGACCTGGAAGGCATGCGGATCGCCGGCAAACTGGCGGCCGAAGTGCTGGCGATGCTCAAGGAACACGTCAAACCTGGCGTGAACACCGAGGAGCTGGACCGCCTCGCTTACGAGCATATCGTCAACGTGCAGAAGGCGATTCCGGCCAACGTTGGTTACCACGGCTTCCCGAAAACCCTGTGCACGTCGGTCAATCAGGTGATCTGCCACGGCATCCCGAACGAGGGCAAGGTGCTCAAGGATGGCGACATCATCAATCTCGATGTCACCGTCATCAAGGATGGCTGGCACGGTGACACCAGCCGCATGTACATCGCCGGCACACCGTCGGTGCTGGCCAAGCGACTGGTGGATACCACCTTTGAGGCGATGATGTGTGGCATTCGCGCGGTGCATCCGGGGGCGACGCTGGGTGATATCGGCCACGCGATCCAGCAGCATGCCGAGGACGCGGGCTTCAGCGTGGTCCGGGAATATTGCGGCCACGGCATCGGCAAGATTTATCACGATGAGCCGCAAGTACTGCATTACGGCAAGCCGGGCGCCGGACTGGAACTGAAGAAAGGCATGACTTTCACCATCGAGCCGATGATCAACGCCGGCAAGGCGCAGACGCGACAGTTGCCTGACGGCTGGACTGTGGTCACCAAGGATCATTCCTTGTCGGCACAGTGGGAGCACACGCTGGTCGTGACCGACGATGGTTTCGAGATCCTCACGCCATGGCCTGACGCCTGAGAGGGCTTGCGCCAATGCGCTGATGGTCGCGTTGGCGGGCGCTGCGGGAGCGATCGTTGTCGGAGCGACTTGAGTCACACTGCTCTCGATTGCCGTGAAAGGCCAGACCAGGGACGTCGCGACTGAAGTCACTCCGGCAGTTTTCCTGCAGATCTGCTGCGGATTTCGGGCAGACTGCTACCGTCGTCTGTACCAGCTGACGCCACGGAGTTGTTCGCCAGAGCATGACAATGCCCAGCCCCGCAGTTTTGCCGGCACTACCACGCTTGCCAGTGGCGCTGCCGCGATCCGGCGTATCCACCGATGCGCGACGCGCGCTGCGCCAATTGCTGGGCGATGTGGACCGTGCTCTGGCCACGGCCTTTCGCGACGGCATGGATGCCAGCGTGCTGGCGCGACGACGCAGCGAGTCGGTGTCGCGCATGGTTGCCCACGTCTGGACAGCTTGTCTGGGCGAAGTGACGAATGCGGCGTTGTTTGCCGTGGGCGGATTTGGCCGGGGTTTGTTGTTTCCATCTTCGGATGTGGATCTGCTGGCGCTGGTCGATGCGCCCGAGCCGGCAAGGTTGCGCGCGCTCGAGCAATTTTTTGCCACGTTGTGGGACATTGGCTTGAAGGTGGGTCACGCCGTGCGCGATCCCGCGCAATGTCGGGCGCTGGCCGCCGAAGATGCCAGCGTGTTCACCAGTCTGCTGGATGCGCGTCGGCTTGCTGGGGATCGCGCACTGGATGCCAGCCTGCGCGCAATCGTGGATGATCCTGCACTATGGCCGCCGGCCGCATATCTGGCTGCGCGACAAGCCGAGCGCAAAGCACGCCACGCCCGTTTCGACAACACCGCTTACAACCTGGAGCCCAATCTGAAAGAGGGCCCGGGTGGTTTGCGCACGCTTGATTCATTGCGCTGGATGGGTCTGCGCCTCGCCGGTGCGGGCGACCTGACGCACATGGTGCTGGAAGGTTTGCTGGACCCGGCGGAGCAGACGCTGCTGGAAGATGCCGAGCGTACGTTGCGCCGCTATCGCTACGCGCTGCATCTGGAAGCCGGTCGCGCCGAGGAACGTTTGCTGTTCGATTACCAACGGGCACTCGCCGCGCAGCTCGGCTTCGAGGACGAACACGAACGCAACCTGGGTGTCGAGCAGTTCATGCAGGGCTATTACCGGGCTGCCAGTCAGGTCGAACGCCTGGGCGTACAGGTTGCCGAGCGCCTGGAGGAAATGCTGGAACCCCCGAGCGCCGGGATCCCAGTGGGCGCAGATTTCGTGCGCTACGGCACGCGCCTCGCCGCGCGCGACCCCGAGTTGTTCATGCAGCGGCCAGCGGCCTTGATCGAGATTTTTCTGGTGCGCATGGACCAGTCCGGAGTCATCGGTTTCAGCGCCGACACCATGCGTCGCATCCATCGCGCCGCTGCCCAGCAGCCGGAAACGTTGGCCAGCGACCCCGAAGTGCTGGCCACGTTCCTGCGCCTGCTGCAACGGGGCGCCCCGGCGGTCGGAGCGTTGTGGCGGATGAACCGGCATGGCTTGCTGGCGGCGATCCTGCCCGCTTTCGGCAAGGTTTTCGGGCGCATGCAATACGACTTGTTCCATGTTTACACGGTGGACGAACACACCTTGCGTGTGTTGCGCAACCTGGCGCGCTTTGCCGATCCGGCAGCACGGGGCGATTTCCCGGTCGGTTACGAGATCTGGCCGACGTTGCCCAAACCCGAGGTGCTGTTGCTGGCGGCGTTGTTTCATGACATCGCCAAGGGTCGCGGCGGTGATCACTCGATCTTGGGTGCAGACGATGCGCAGGCGTTCTGTACGCGGTTGGGTATGCCTGCTGGCGATATCGAACGCGTGGTGTGGCTGGTGCGCTGGCATTTGTTGATGAGTACGACCGCCCAGCGTCAAGACATCACCGATCCGGATGTTGTGCGCCGGTTTGCGGAGCATGTGGGTGATCGCGAGCACCTGGGCCAGCTCTACCTGCTGACCGTGGCAGACATCATCGGCACCAGTCCGCGTTTGTGGAATGCGTGGAAGGATCGGTTGCTGTCTGACCTGTATACCGCCACCCGTTACGCCATGCGCAGCGACGTCGCATTGCCCGGCGATGCCGCTGCGCGAGTGCGCGAGTGCCGCGAGCACGCGCTGACCCTGCTGCGTGCGCAAGGCCACGCCGAGGCCGCGGTACTGCACTTGTGGACGGACTTTCCGCAGCTCAGTTTCCTGCGCCATCGGCCCGAACAGATCGCGTGGCACAGTGCGCTGATGCTGGACGCTGGCGGTAGTGTGCCGTTGGTGGCAGCGTTGGCGCAGTCGGTGCGCGGTAGCACGGAGCTGTTTGTGCGTGCGCATGATCGCGATGGGTTGTTTGCGACCGTCACGGCAGTGCTGGATCGGCTGCATTTTTCCGTAGTGGAGGCGCGCGTCCTCATCTCGCCCACGGGTATGGCGATGGATACGTTCTTGCTGCTGGAGGCCGACACGCAGCGGCCAGCCAGCGTGGAACGCGCGCAAGAGTTGCAAGAGCGCCTGCAACGCGCGCTGCAACAATCCGCCGGCGTGCAGCCCGGCAAACGTGGCATGTCACGCCATCAAAAGTATTTTCAGGCGGTGCCGCGCATTGAATTCCAGACCGCCGGCGAGCGCACGCAGATGGCGCTGGTGGCGACCGATCGTCCCGGATTGCTGGCGGCGGTGGCACAGGTCATGGTGCGTAACGTGGTCCGCGTGCACGACGCGCGGATTGCCACGTTTGGCGAGCGCGTGGAGGATTTCTTCCAGCTTACTGACCGGGACAACGCGCCACTTTCGGCGGCCCAGCAGGGGCGCTTGCTGCAGGCTTTGCTGGCGCGCATCGGACCGTCCCGTGGCTGAGTGTGTGCGGCGCTTTGGTGATTCGACACCGTGCCCAGTGTCAGACCGTGAGGTTCCCGGCCGGGTTATGCTCACCGCGCTGCACCTTGCAGCGCTCACGCAAGTCAGGCCATGACCTATCCGCTGATCAAGACCCTGCATCTGCTGTTCGACATTGCCTGGATGGCTGCGGTGTTTTATCTGCCGCGCATTCTGGTGAACATTGCCGAAGCTGGTAGTCAGCCGACGGTGCAAGCGCGTCTGCAACTGATGGGGCGGCGCCTGTACAAGTTTGGGCACAACATGTTCGGTCTCGCGTTTGTGTTCGGCCTGGTGTTGTGGCAAGGCTGGCGCGTGTTTCCTGGCACCTTGCCCAACGTCACCGGGTCGATGCATTGGCTGGATGCGAAGCTGCTGCTCGTGGCGTTGCTGTTGGCGTATTTCATTTCCAGCGGGCGTCTGCTCAAGCGTGCCGCTGCCGGCGGTCAGATGCCTTCATCACGCGCGCTACGCTGGTTCAACGAGCTGCCGGTGGTGTTGCTGCTGGGCGTGATCTTTCTGGTGATTGCCAAGCCGTTCTGACGTTGTGTTGGGGTAGCACCGGTACGACGATCACCCACCAAGGTGGCGTAGGGCGGGCACTGCCCGCCGTCTTGTATTCCCTCGAAAAGCGGCGGCCAGTGCCCGCCCTGCGCAGGGAGGATCAGCGGTGGTACTCGCGGTACCACTGGACAAACTTCGCCACGCCATCCTCGATTGACGTGCTTGGCGCATAACCCACGTCCCGGCGCAGCGCCGAAACGTCGGCCCAGGTATCTGCCACGTCCCCCGGTTGCATCGGCAGCAGGCGTTTTTCCACCGTGCGGCCGAGGCTTTGTTCCATTAGTTCGATGAATCGCAGCAGTTGCACCGGCCGATCGTTGCCGATGTTGTAGACCCGGTATGGCGCGTCGGAGGTGCCCGGGTCCGGTGCTTTGGGGTCGTAGCCTGCAGTCGGTTGCGCGGGTTGATCGAGCACGCGCACGACGCCCTCGACAATGTCGTCGATATAGGTGAAGTCGCGGCTGTGATGGCCATGGTTGAACACGTCAAGCGGTTCGCCGCGACTGATGCGGTCGGCGAACAGTATCGGCGCCATGTCTGGTCGGCCCCACGGTCCGTACACAGTGAAAAAGCGCAGGCCGGTCGTCGGCAACCGGTAGAGATGGCTGTAACTGTGGGCCATCAGTTCGTTGGATTTTTTGGTCGCGGCATACAGGCTGACCGGATGGTCGACCGCGTCTGCCACTGCGAATGGCAGCTTGCGATTGGCACCGTACACCGAGCTGGATGATGCGTAGACCAGGTGCTCGACGGCGCTGTGACGACAGCCTTCCAGGATGTTGACGAAGCCGACCAGATTGCTTTGCACATAGGCGCGCGGATTGCGCAGTGAATAACGCACTCCGGCCTGCGCGGCCAGGTTCACCACGCGGTGTGGTTTGAACGCCGCGAATGCCCGGTCGACGGCAGCACTGTCGGCCAAGTCAGCGCGGAGGTGCGTGTAATTCGGGTGGGTCGCGAAGCGCGCCAGGCGAGCTTCTTTCAGCGCCGGGTCGTAGTAATCGTTGTGGTTGTCGATGCCGTAGACCACGTCGCCACGTGCCAGCAAACGCTGTGCCAGCGCGGCGCCGATGAAGCCGGCGGTGCCGGTGACCAGAATGCGCATGAGGTGTCCTCGGAGTGCCTGGTGCATTGTATCGCCCGGGTTTCGCCGAGCAGGCGGGCGTGTGCAGTTTGACAGCGGAGTTGAGCTAAACTAGCGTTTCGACGCCAATGGCCGGACGCGGGGGCGCAGCGCTCTCGGCCGAGTGTGCGACCTGGCAACCAGCCGCAACCCGTACCGAGTTTGACGACGCCTGAAGGTCTTTCGTTGAGAAAAGGGCGCATGCCCTTTTTTGCTTTGCAGAGAATGGTTCCCATGATTGAAATTACCCTACCCGACGGCAGCAAACGGCCGTTTGAGCATCCCGTTACGGTGCAGGACGTGGCTGCCTCCATTGGCGCCGGTCTGGCCAAGGCGACGCTGGCCGGCAAGGTCGACGACAAGCTGGTCGATGCCAGTTTTCTGATTGACCACAATGTCAGCTTGCAGATCGTTACCGACAAGGCACCCGAAGCGCTGGAAATTTTGCGCCACTCCACTGCGCACGTGATGGGACAGGCGGTGCAGCGGCTGTTTCCTGGCGCGCAGGTCACGATCGGGCCGGTGATCGACAACGGCTTCTTCTACGACTTTGCCTACGAGCGTCCCTTCACGCCGGAAGATCTGCCGAAGATCGAGGCGGAGATGCACAAGATCGTGGCCGAGCAATTGCCGGTAACGCGCAGCGTGAAATCGCGCGACGAGGCAGTGGCGTTCTTCCGCGGCATCGGCGAGCACTACAAGGCGGAGATCATCGCGGGCATTCCCGCCGGCGAGGATCTGTCGCTGTATACGCAGGGCGAGTTCACGGACTTGTGTCGTGGTCCGCACGTGCCAAACACCGGCAAGCTGCGCCCGTTCAAGCTGATGAAAGTGGCTGGCGCGTATTGGCGCGGCGATTCCAACAACGCCATGCTGACGCGCATCTACGGCACCGCGTGGTTGAACGACAAGGATCTGAAGGCCTATCTGTTCCAGCTGGAGGAAGCCGAGAAGCGCGATCATCGCAAGATCGGCAAGCAGCTCGACTTGTTCCATCAGCAGGAAGAAAGCCCGGGCATGGTGTTCTGGCACCCGAACGGCTGGGCGATCTGGCAGCAAGTTGAAAATTACATGCGTGGCGTCTACAAGCACAGCGGCTATCAGGAAGTGCGTTGCCCGATGGTGCTGGATGTTTCGCTGTGGAAGAAATCCGGGCACTGGGACAACTACAAGGAAAACATGTTCTTCACCGAATCGGAGAAGCACACGTTTGCCTTGCGCCCGATGAATTGCCCGGGGCATGTGCAGATTTTCAACAACACCTTGCACAGCTACCGCGAGTTGCCGATACGCTATGGTGAATTTGGTGGCTGCCACCGCAACGAGCCATCCGGCGCGCTGCACGGCATCATGCGCGTGCGCGCGTTTACCCAGGACGATGGGCACATCTTCTGCACGCCGGCGCAGATCGAGTCAGAAGTCACCGCGTTCCATGCGCAGGCCATGCAGGTGTACGCGGATTTCGGGTTCCACGACATTGGCGTGGTGCTGGCGTTGCGCCCGGACAAGCGCATCGGCAGCGACGAGGTGTGGGATCGCGCCGAGGCCGCGCTGCGCAACGCCTTGTCGGCAGCCGGCGTGACGTGGCAGGAGTTGCCCGGAGAAGGCGCGTTCTACGGACCCAAGATCGAATATCACATGCACGATTCGATTGGCCGCGATTGGCAAGTGGGCACCATGCAGGTCGATTTCATGATGCCTGAGCGCCTGGGCGCCGAATATATCGACGAAAATTCGCAAAAACAGCACCCGGTGATGCTGCATCGAGCGATTGTCGGCTCGATGGAGCGCTTCATCGGTATCCTGATTGAGCATCACGCCGGGCTGTTGCCGACATGGTTGGCGCCGATCCAGGCCGTGATCCTGAATATCACCGACGGGCAGGCTGATTATGCGCAAAAAGTGCTGAAAACCCTGGTTGACAAGGATTTCCGTGTACATGCCGATTTGCGCAATGAAAAGGTCGGCTATAAAATTCGCGAACATACCATGCAGAAAGTGCCGTACCTTCTCGTTGTCGGTGACCGCGAGAAGGAGACCGACACCGTTGCGGTACGTACCCGTTCGGGTGAAGATCTGGGCAGCATGTCGCTGACCACCCTCATTCAACGTCTGGAGACCGAGACCCGGCGCTAGACGCCGGGCGGCCTGTTTCATCACTTCTTCTGGAGGAACGTGGTATCTCAACCACTGACAGCAAGGGCAATCGTCGCAACTTGGAAATCCGTGTGCCGCGGGTGCGTGTCATCGGCGTAGAGGCTGAGCAGCTAGGCATTCTCTCCCGCGATGAAGCGTTGGCATTGGCGCACGACGCCGGGATGGATCTGGTCGAAATCCAGCCGAATGGGGACCCACCCGTTTGCCGCATCATGGATTACGGCAAGTACAAGTTCGAGGCCCAGAAGAAGCAACAGGCGGCAAAGAAAAAGCAGAAGCAGGTCGAGATCAAGGAAGTGAAGTTCCGTCCGGTCACGGACGTGGGCGACTACCAGATCAAGCTGCGCAACATGCTGCGATTTCTGGAAGAGGGTGACAAGGTCAAGGTCACGATTCGCTTCCGCGGCCGTGAGATGTCCCATCAGGATCTGGGCCAGAACCTGGTCAAGCGTATTCAGGAAGATATTGGCGACGCGGGCCAGGTCGAGTCCTTTCCGCGTCTGGAAGGACGCCAGATGACCATGATGATCGGCCCGAAAAAGAAGTAAGCGATCGCGTGCCGCCAGTCCTGCGGCGCCGCGCGAGACACTTGGGCGCGATGGCTGCGTTTTGGGTCAAAGCACCATCCGGAAGGCAATCGCACGCGGCCTGCAGCTTCTGCTGAGCGTCGGCTGCGGCGTTGCGGTCAGTCGTCGTGGTCAGACCGTTCGCGCACCGGATGCTTGCTCAACTTGCGTTGCAACGTGCGTCGGTGCATGCCGAGGCGGCGCGCGGTTTCGGAAATGTTGCCGTCGCACTCGGTCAGCACGCGTTGAATGTGTTCCCACTCCAGCCGGCGCAAGGCCAGTGGCTGTTCGGGTGCTTCGGGCGGCTCGTCATCGTCGCTGTCGCCGTCAAGCAGTGCGCGTACTACGGCATCGGCGTCTACCGGTTTGGCCAGGTAATCGTGCGCGCCGCGTTTGATCGCTTCCACGGCCGTCGCGATGGATGCGTAGCCGGTGAGCAGCAACACGCGCAAGTCGGGAACCAACGTGCGCAGTTCAGGGATCAGACGCAGGCCGTTTTCCTCGCCGAGTTTCAAGTCCAGCACGCAGTAGCGTGGGTTGTGCTGGCGCGTCAGCGTGCGTGCCTCAGTCAGCGTACTGGCAGTGATGACGTTGAACCCGCGCGAGCTCAGCGCACGTGCCAGCACGCGCACGAAGGTGGCGTCGTCGTCGACCAGCAATAGCGCGCGGGTGCTGACGGCTTCGGGCAATTCGGTCATCGGGCGGTGTCCTCAACGTAAAACATGCATTCTGGCTGGAAATGGTCGGACAGGTGTGGGTGGTAGCAGACGGCGCTCAGGTTTCAGCGATCATTTTCAGCGGGAGACGCAGACGGACGTCCGCGCCGTGTTCGTCGCTGTGGGCGATCAACTCGCCATTGAGGCGTTCGGCGGTGGCCTCGGCCAAGGCCAAGCCGATACCCAGACCGGTCTGCTTGCGCGACTGGCCAAGCGTACCCAATTGGTTGTCATTGTCGAAGCCGGGGCCGTGGTCGCGCACACTCAGTTGCAGCCAGTGCGCGTCGGCGGTGATATTCAGCGTAACCCTGTGCGAGTTGCGACTCGCCGACGCGTCCACTGCATTGTTCAACAAGTTGAGCAGGGCGTGGCGCAAGCCTGGCGGTGTGCGCAGCCGGGTGGCCGCGAGCTGGGGATCCAGTTCCACCGTCAGCTCCGCTTCCGGGCGCAGCAACTGCAAGCGTTCCACGCAGCCGTGCACAAACTGGCCCAGCGCAACGTGTTCGGCTTCTTGCGAGAGCTGTGCCTTGCCGAAGGCCACCATCTCGCGCAGGATCGTGCGGCAGCGATCCACCTGGCTTTCCAGCAATGTCAGATCCTCGACTAGTGCGGCATCGTCCTTGCGCTCGCGACGCAGTTCGGGCAACAAGGTGCGCATCGTCGACAATGGGGTGTTGAGTTCGTGCGCAGCACCTGCGGCCTGCGTGGCGATGGCAAGGATGCCCTCGTCACGGAGCGCACGCTCACGCACGTGCTGCACCTCCAGTTGTTGACTGCGCAAGGTGTGCGCCAGACGGTTGATGAAAAAACCAAGCAGCACGGCGCAGATGACAAAGTTTACCGCCATGCCCAACACGTGCAGCGGGAAGCCGCCGTGCAGAAGCTCGCTGTGCATCGACATGGGCAGCGGCACGTGCCAGAACAACAGCACGACGTACGCAACGCCGGCAAGTGTCGACACCGCCAGAATTGCCCGTGTCGACATGGCCGCCGCGCTGAGTGCGATCGGGACCAGCAACAGGGTGATGAATGGATTGCTGGCGCCACCGGTGAGGTACAGCAAATAGCCCAGTACCAGCGTGTCGACGCCGATGTGCGCGACGGCTTCCCATTCGTGCACCGGCCACGGCTGGTGCAAGCGCCACGCGGCGAACGCCGCGAACACTGCAAGCAGTCCGATACCGATCAGCAGCGCCACCACCGGAACCGGCAGGTGCATCCATCCGGCGCAAACCAGCACGGCAACGCTCTGCCCGGCGATGGCGCACAGACGCAACCAGGCCAGGTTACGGGTCAGTGCGTAGGTGCCGATCCGTTGGCGGGAAAGCGTAGTCAGCATCGGCCTACTGTAATCGGCGACAGCACACGACGGGGTCTGCGAGCGTGCGACCCGCCATTGGACGGGCAGCACGGAAAAGCGGGACTACTGCTCCGAGCCGATCGTCGGCAGGGGCGCATCCGTGGCGTCGTTGTTGGCATGATGCTCGGACGAAAGCTTCTTCATCAACGGCAACACGGCTAGCGCGATCAGCGTACAGATCACGCCTGCCACACCCAGCTTGAAGAACAAGCTGGTGTAGATCGGCATGGTCTGCAGCGGATCGGTGATGTCGTGCGGCACGCTGGCGTAGTTGGCGACGATGCCGCCCAGGTATTGGGAGATACCCGATGCCACGAAGTACGCGCCCATCATGAAGCCACCCATCCGCGCCGGCACGTAGCGCGCGATCATCGCCAAGCCGAGGCCACTGACCAACAGCTCACCCAGTGAGGACGAGCCGTAACCCCAGACCATGATCCACGACGTGGTCTTGCCCGGTAGGGTGGTGAACTGCGCCGCGGCGCTGTAGATGAAAAAGCCCACGGCGACAGCGGCGAAGCCCAGGGCGAATTTGGCCGCGATGGAAATGTCCTTGCCGCTCTTGCCGGCACGGGTGTAGAGGAGCGCCAGAATCGGGCTCAGCAACATGATCCAGATCGGGTTGAAGGACTGGAACTGCGCCGGCTTCCAGTCCCATAGATGCATGCCGAAAATATCGAAAGAGGGGTCCACATTGCGCAGCGCGAACAGGTTCAGTGAGGTGGACATCTGCTGGTAGAAGATGAAGAAAAACATCGTCTGGATGGTCAACACCAAGGCAGCGATCAAGCCCGCGCGTTCGCCCTTGGCGCTGGCGCGGATCAGGTGGATGAAGATACCCAGCACCACCACGCCGGCGATGATCACGAACACCCGTGCCAGCCACTCGTATTGCAATACCACCGCGGAGCCGCCCACTGCCAGCACGCCCACGCCCAGAACGGCCATCAGGTGGCTCTTGTTCACCGGCAGTTGGTCTGGAGCAGAGCCCACGTGGCGCATGCTGGCGCGCAGGAACGAGTAGATGACCAGCCCCACAATCAGGCCGACGCAGCAAATGCCGAAGGCGGCGTGCCAACCCAGTTCATGTCCCCAGGTATCGTTGACGTAATCCTTGATCCATGGCGTGAGCAGCATGGAAAAGGTGGAACCGATATTCACCGCCATGTAGTAGATCGTGAACGCGCTGTCGATGCGCGAATCGTCACCCTCGTAGATCTTGCGTACAAGGTTGCCGGCGTTGGCCTTGAACAGGCCGTTGCCGACCACGATCACGCCCAGCGAGCCGAACAGCGCCCAGGTGTTTTCGGTAGGCACCGTCATCAACGCGTAACCCAACGCCAAAATTCCCGCGCCCAGCAGCATCGTGCGCCGCGTGCCCAGGATCTTGTCGCCGATCCAGCCGCCAATCGCCGGCGCCACATAGATCAGCGCGGCGGCAGCGCTCCAGGTGAGGTTGGCGCGGTCGTCTGCAAAACCGAGTCGCTGCACCATGTAATAAATGATGAGCGCCTGCATGCCGTAGTAACCGAAACGCTCCCACATTTCGATCATGAAGACGGTGGTAAACGCGCGTGTCTGCGACACAGGTGGATTCTGGGTAGCCATATGTTTCCCGTGCGTGGTGCAAACCGTGGCGACGTGCAGGCACGCGCCGACGCAGAAGGGTCCGGAGCGGATCACAACTGGGCAAGCGTAACCCATCCACCTGTTGCGCCTAGCTGCACTGCGACATGACAAATGGTTCATCGCGTGCTCAGCCATCGTTTGCCCGAGCGCCGGCGACGAGGCTTGTGGCATCATGGCTCCTCCCCGCTCCCCACCATCGGAAACCTTTCCTTCATGCCGAATGCCGCGCAGTCGCCGCTGAACCTTACCCACCTCGACGCCGGCTCGCCGACGCCGACTGCGGCCTGAGCGGGGACGCCCAATGCCAGCCGAGGGTTTCCGTGGGCCGAAGCAGTTGTGGAAGGCTTTTTGTTGGTCGAGGAAGGGCTTTCGCGCGGCATGGCGACACGAGGCATCGTTCCGCCTGGAGGCCTGTCTGGCGCTGGTTCTGGTGCCGCTGGGCCTGTGGCTCGGTCATGGCCCGCTCGAGAAGCTTGCGCTGGTGTTCCCGGCTTTGCTGGTGTTGTCCGCCGAGCTGCTCAACTCGGCGATCGAAGCGGTGGTGGACATGGTCAGTCCCGAGTTCAACGAATTGGCCGGGCGCGCCAAGGACATGGGTTCGGCCGCCGTCTTCGTGCTGCTGGTGCTGGTCGTTGTGAGCTGGGCGCTGATCCTGTTGCCGCGCCTGGGCTGAACATGCACGATGTGCATGCTGCGCTGCCGCTATGCTCGCGCTGGATCGATGTGGATGTCGCAGTGATTACCCCCACCCACGGAGTGACCCCATGAAAACGTTGCGCATGTTCATCCTGTTGTTGCTGGCCATCATGCTTTCCGGCTGTGGCTACAACGCGATGCAGAAGCAGGACGAGGGCGTCAAGGCGGCGTGGTCCGAGGTGCTCAATCAATACCAGCGCCGCGCCGACCTGGTGCCCAATCTGGTCAACACCGTCAAGGGTTATGCGCAGCACGAGGAAAAGGTCTTCGTGGAAGTGACCAACGCGCGCGCCAAGGTGGGCAGTATCCAGCTCAGCGCCGATGACCTGAACGATCCGCAGAAACTGCAACAGTTCCAGGCCGCGCAAGGTGAACTGGGCAGCGCCCTCTCGCGCTTGATGGTGGTCAGCGAGAATTACCCGCAGTTGAAAGCCGATGGCCTGTTCCAGAATCTGCAGGCGCAGCTCGAGGGCACCGAGAATCGGGTCACGGTGGCGCGCAACCGGTATGTGCAGGCGGTGGAGCAATACAACGGCTTGATCCGCACGTTTCCGAACAACCTGACCGCGAAGATCTTCGGCTACAAGGTCAAGCCGAATTTCAGCGTGGACAATGAAAAGACCATCTCCACCGCGCCCACGGTGGACTTCGGTACCAACACCCCGGCACCTGCTGCCTCGGCGCATTGAGCATGCGGCGGCGCGGCTTGCGCTGGGTACTGCTGTTGGCGGCCGCGTTGCTGTTGCCATTGGCGTTGCACGCCGCCGATACCGTGCCCAAGCTGACCCGGCATGTCACCGACCTCACCGGTACGTTGACGGCAGCACAGGTGGATCAGCTCGACGCGCAGTTGCTCGCACTGCAGCAGGCCAAAGGTGCGCAAGTTGTCGTGTTGATGGTGCCGACGACCGGCGGCCAGGATATCGAAGGCTATTCGCTGGCGGTCGCTGAAGCCAACAAGGTGGGTCGCAAGGGTATCGACGATGGCTTGCTGTTGCTGGTGGCCAAGAACGATCATCGCGTGCGCTACGAAGTGGGTTACGGCCTGGAGGGTGCGATTCCCGACGCGGCCACCGCGCGCATCACGCGCGAGTACATCGCGCCGAAGTTTCGCAACAACGACTATTTCGGCGGCATCAGCGACGCGCTCGGTGCGCTGACCGGATTGATCAATGGCGAGGCCTTGCCGGCGCCGGTGCGGGATGCGGCCAGTGATGCGCCGGCCAGTCATCCGTTGCAGAACGGATTGCTGGTGGCATTTTTTGCCGCGTTGTTCCTGCGCAGTCTGCTCGGGCGCGCCAGCGTCTGGGTGCGTGCACCCTTGGGGGCGGTGATCGTCGGCGGCTTGTTGTGGCTGATGATCTCGATCGGCGCCGGTATCTTCGGCGCGCTGCTTGGCGGTGTCCTGATGTTGCTGCCCGGCGGCGCGGGGCGCTCCATTGGCGGTGGCGGCTGGGGTGGCTTTGGCGGTGGCGGCTTTGGCGGCGGTGGTGGCTGGGGCGGCGGCAGTTCCGGCGGCGGGTTCAGCGGTGGCGGTGGCAGCTTTGGCGGTGGTGGCTCCACCGGGAGTTGGTGATGGCGCGCATGCAACGCTTGCTGCTCAACATGTTTGCCGCCTGGTGGCGCATGCGCCGCAGTTTCAACGCCGCACTGCTGGATGACCTGGCGGCGGCCATAGCAGCGGGCGAGCGCGAGCATCTGGGTGAGCTGCGCTTTGCGGTGGAGTCACGGCTGAGTATGGCTGCCGTACTCGAAGGTATCGACGCCACGGCGCGCGCGCAGCAAGTGTTTGCGCAGTTGCGGGTATGGGATACCGAACAAAACAGCGGCGTGTTGATCTATCTGCTGCTGGCCGAGCAGCGCATCGAGATCGTGGTGGATCGTGGCGTGGCGCAGCGCGTGCCGCAGGCGCAGTGGGATGCGGTACGCGACGCGATGCGTCAGTGCTACGCGCGCGGCGAGTGGCGCGAGGGCAGCGCGCAAGGTATTGCTGCCACGCATGCGTTGCTGCGTGCGAGTTTTCCCGCCGACAACAAGGATAACGTTGACGAGCTGCCTGATCGTCCCGTACTGCTCTGACGCAAAACACCTATCCATACACACGAAATGGCCACCGATCCGGGTGGCCATTTCGTTCCTGCATGATGCAAGTGCGCTACGCACCTTTGCCGATGTTCTTTTCCAGAAACGCCTGCAGCCGGTTGTAGAACTCCACGTTGTTTTCTTCCGAATAGAAGCCGTGGCCTTCACCGGGTTTGCTCAGCCATTCGTAGGGTTTGTGTGCTGCCTCCAACGCCGCGCGCATGGCCTTGGCCTGGGCGAACGGGGCACGTTGGTCGTCTTCGCCGTGGACCAGCAGCACGGGTACGGTGATCTTGTCGGCCAGCTTGTCGGGTGAGTTGGCGTCAAGGTCGGCGTCATCCCTGCCGATCACGGTTTTGAGGTAGGTGCGGCCGGATTTGCTTTGGCGCACGTCGCCCTTCTTGTACATCATCGCCAGGTCATAGATGCCGGCGTAGCCGACCGCGCATTTGAACAATTCCGGCGCACGAATCACCGTCATCAGCGCCGAGTACCCGCCAAAGCTGGCGCCAAACACGCAGATACGCTTGGGGTCGGCATAATTTTCGCCGATCGCCCATTTCACACCATCAATCAGGTCCTGCTGGATGCGCGTGCCCCACTGCAAATAGCCAGCTTCCTTGAAGTCCGCGCCACGCCCGCCCGAGCCGCGGTAGTTGACCTGCAGCACCAGATAGCCGCGGTTCGCGAGAAATTGTGCGTCGGTGTCGTAGTACCAAGTGTCCTGTACGCCGTGCGGGCCACCGTGTGGCAGCAGCACCATCGGCAGGTTGGCCTCGTTGCGACCGCGCGGCAACGTCAGGATCGCCTCCAGTTCGGTGCCGTCGCTGGCCGTGAAGCGCACCGGGCGCCGCTCAGCCATCTGCGTCGGGTCAATCCATTCTTCGGCCGAAAACAGTTTGCGCACCTTGAACGTGGTGGTGTCGATCAGGTAGTACGCGCCCGGGTCGCGGTCGCTGCTCACGGAGAACAGCAGTTGCTTGCCATCTTCGCTGTAGTCGATGAAATCGACGAAGCCCTGGAATTTCTGGCTCAACGCCATATGCAGTTTGGCTGATGACGAATTGGCGTCGATGTAAATCGCTTTGGGCACACCGGTAGCGGGCACTGCCGCAAATGGTTGCAACGGTATGGCTGTCCACATGGTGTTGCCGATGCTGCCGAACGCGTCACGCGCCAGCACCTTCCGGTTCGCGCCGTTTTCGTCTTGTTCGATCAGCTCCGTACCTGCGTGCGCGGGGTTGTAGAACGCATACACGCGCTTCGGATCAGGCGCAAAGCGGATCGGCGCAAACATTTTGCCGACCTGGCTGGCGTCCAGCTTGGTCCAGGCGCCACCGTCGCGCCGGTAGGCCACATATTCGTAGTCCTCGGTGGTGCCGAACGCAAAATGCGCCTGACCGTCGTTACCGACCATGAAGCTCATGCCATCGACGTTGATGTCACCAATCAGGTGTCGCACAGCCTTGATTCCGTCGATGTCGTACAGCGAGCTGGTGCCGTTGTGCCCCCAGCTTTGGCTGCCGAGATAGAAGTGACCGTTGGCCGGCACCGGCAAGCCATCGATGGAGCCGAATGCGCGATCTATGCCACGGGTGCGCGAGCGTTTGCCGGCACTCTCGTAGCCGAACAGATAGTCCTGATTCTTGCCGTCGTAATCAGTCGCGATGACCTCACCAGTGGCATAAGGCTTGTCGATCGAACCCATCTGCTTGCCCTTGGCCACGATCAACCGTGTCGGGCTGACCCAGACGATCTGCACCGGCAGTTCGTATTTGGGCATGCGCAACATGCTGGTGGGGTGCTGCATGTCATCCACCGAGTACACCGCCAGCGCGTGCTGATCGCCGCTACGATCGTTCACCCGCAGCGCCAGATGCTTGCCGTCCGGCGACAGCCGGGGCATGGACAATTGTGAGTGCGTGGCAAAACTTGCCACCGGGATCTGTGCGGGTATCGGCGCGGCTGCGAATACGGCAAACGGCAGCGACAGCGCGGCCGTGCACAGCAAAATCCCTGCGTGGCGATATGACATGGTGTTCCCCTGATGCTCTGCGAGTGAGTCGCGCGGACGCGAGAGCAGTGCGATGCGCGGCTTTGTCCGGGCTGTG
>CAJDTO010000032.1_pt1 | contig 33576 bp, 30 predicted proteins | sample 7389821 | NCBI WGS metagenome assembly CAJDTO01 (sample SAMEA7055651, study PRJEB34461) | soil metagenome | biome: terrestrial ecosystem; feature: Peninsula; material: soil | place: Antarctica | collected 2016
ATGCCGCTGGGCATTACCCAGAGCAAGGAATACGCCGAACCGGAATGGCCGATCGACATCTTGATTGCCGTGGTGTGGGTGAGCATCGGCGTGGTGTTTTTCGGCAGCCTCGCGCGCCGGCGCATCAAGCACATCTACGTGGCGAACTGGTACTACGGCGCATTCATCATCGCCGTCGGGTTGCTGCACATCGTCAACAACCTTGCGCTGCCGGTATCGTGGGTGAAGAGTTATCCGATCTATTCGGGCGTGGTCGATGCGATGGTGCAGTGGTGGTATGGGCACAACGCCGTGGCGTTTTTCCTGACCGCCGGCTTCCTCGGCATGATGTACTACTTCGTGCCGCGACAGGCGCAGCAGCCGCTGTGGAGCTACCGCTTCTCCATCGTCAACTTCTGGGCGTTGATTTCGGTGTACATGTGGGCCGGCGCGCATCACCTGATGTACACCGCCCTGCCCGATTGGGTGCAATCTGTCGGCATGGCGTTTTCGTTGATCCTGCTGATGCCAAGCCTGGGTTCGGCCGCGAACGGCCTGTTCACTTTCAACGGCACTTGGCACCGGCTGAAGAATGACCCTGCCGCCAAGTTCATGGTGCTCTCACTGGTGTTCTATGCCGCATCGACGTTTGAAGGCTCGATGATGGCGATCAAGACCGTCAACTCGCTGTCGCATTACACCGACTGGACCATTGCGCACGTGCACTCGGGCTCGCTGGGCTGGGTTGCGATGATCACCATCGGCTCGCTGTATGCAATGGCCCCGCGCGCGCTGGGCCAGGAAAAAATGTACTCGCACCGCGGCATGGAATGGCACTTCTGGCTGCACATGATGGGCACGCTGCTGTACATCGGCTCGATGTGGACCGCCGGCATCACCGAGGGCTTGATGTGGCGCGCGACCGAACCGGATGGCTCGCTGACCTATGCCTTCATCGACAGCCTGGTCGCGATCAAGCCGATGTACTGGATCCGCTGGCTCGGCGGCCTGTTCATTCTCGGTGGCATGTGGGTGATGGCGTGGAACCTCTGGTACTCCGCCGCTGACGCGCGTGCGCATCTGATCAAGCCGATTCCGGTGCCCATCCCGCAACCTGATGCACATCAGGTACCTGCCCCATTGCCTGCTGCCGGTTGAGGAGCACCCAGCATGTCCTACAAACATTTTGAACTGATCGAAAAGAACGCCGTGCTGCTCGGCGTGCTGACTGCGATCATGGTCTCCATCGGTGGTCTGGCCGAAATCACGCCGCTGTTCATGCAGGCGCACGCGGTGAAAGCACCGGCGGGCGTCAAGCCATACGACGCGCTACGGTTAGCCGGCAAGGATATTTACGTGCGCGAAGGCTGCTATCTGTGCCACTCGCAGATGATCCGCGCGTTGCGCGCGGAGACGCAGCGTTACGGGCACTTTTCCACCGCCGAGGAATCCGTGTACGACCGGCCGTTCCAGTGGGGCTCCAAGCGCACCGGGCCGGATCTGGCGCGCGTGGGCGGCAAGTATTCGGATGAATGGCAGCGCATGCACTTGCTGGCACCGCGTCAGTTCGTGCCCGTCTCCAACATGCCCAACTACCCGTGGCTGGAACATGCCAAACTGGATGCTGCCGACATCCAGGCGCGCATGCGGACGTTGCGCAAGCTCGGCGATCCGTACACCACCGCCGACATCGCCGAGGCGCCCGCCGCGCTGGAAGGTAAAACCGAGCTGGACGCGCTGGTCGCGTACCTGCAAGGTCTGGGCATCCGCAACGAGCCAACCGCCGCTGTGCCGGTCGCTGCCAGTCACGGCGACAAGCCATGAGTGCCGCAGCGTGGGGCAATCTCATCGGCGTGGTTACCGTCATCACCATGCTGCTGTTTGTGGGCATCTGGATCTGGGCATGGCGCAAGCGTCACCGCAAGGTATTCAAGCGCATGGCGGAGATACCCATGGAAGATGCTCCGGAAGGCCCGTTGCCGACGGCGAATGACGACGCACGCAAGGGTGATCGGTCATGAGCGTCGGATGGTCGCTGTGGGTAATGTTTCTGGTGACGCTCAACATGGGCATCACCTTCTTCCTGTTCATGTGGGCGCCACGCGCAAAGATCCCGACGTTGCCGGACCAGACCAGTGGCCACGTCTGGGCGCATGGCACGATCCGCGAGGGAGTCCGTCGCTTGCCGTTCTGGTGGGTATGGTTTTCCGCCAGCATGTTCGTGGCCGCGTGGATCTACCTGATGCTGTACCCCGGCTACGGTCACCATGTCGGTTTGCTGGGCTGGACCTCGCACGGCGAGCTGGCGCGCGATCAAGCCAGCAACAACCGCAAGCTCGACGGCTTGCTGGAGCGCTTTCGCCAGTACACGCCGGAGCAACTGACCAACGACCCGGCGGCATTGCAAATGGGTGGTCGCCTGTTTGTGGACAACTGCGCCGCATGCCACGGTCACGCCGGTGGCGGCAACGTCCAGCTTGGCGCACCCAGTTTGATCGACAGCGACTGGTTGTATGGCGGCAGTGGCCAGGACATTCTGACCAGTATCCGCGAGGGGCGCAGCGGCGTGATGCCGCCGTGGGCCAGCCTCGGCGAGGACAACGTCAGGAACCTGGCGCAATACGTGCTCAGTCTTTCCGGATCGCCGCACGACGCGGTCAAGGCGGCAGCCGCAGCACCGCTGTTCAGCACCTGCGCGGCATGCCATGGTGCTGAGGGCAAAGGTAATCCGGCACTCGGCGCGCCGAACCTCACCGACAACATCTGGCTGTACGGAGGCACTGTGGGGGACATCGAGCGCACCATCGGCGGTGGCCGTCAGGGCCACATGCCGGCGTGGAACCCGCGCCTGAGCGATGACGACACACGGGTGCTCGCGGCGTACGTCTACCATCTGGCGCACCCGGGCGATGCAACCGCACGCTGATCTCACCCAGCAACAACCACACACCGCGTGGTATCGGCAGCCCGTGGTGTGGCTCGGCATGCTGGTGTTTGTGGCCTCCATCGCTGGTTGCGTGTGGATCATTTCCGTAGGCACGCGCTACGCCGACACGCCGGTGGAAACCTCTCGCAGCAACGTCTTCGGCGTACCGGCCACGCCACACCACGTGCCAAAGCCGACTCCAACCGTCCAGCCGCAATGAGCGCGTACGCGGCATGGGCGCATCCGCAACTGGCCGCGCAGGTGCTGCGCCCACGTGCGGCCGGTCGCAGCGAAATCGCCCTGCGCGTTGCACCGTTGCGCGGCCCACGCCATGTGCTGCAACTGGAGCAATACATCGGCGCGGTACCCGGCGTGCATCGGGTAGCCATCGACGCACCGGCCCGTCGCGTACGCGTGGTATGGGATCGCCAGCGCACCTCACTGCCCCAACTCCTTGACGCGTTTGCCGCGGGCGCGTGCGAGGCACAACCGCTGCGCCACGACTCCATCGAGGACGCCCGCGCGCTGGAAATGCGCAGCGCGCTGAAGCGCTTGCTGGTCGCCGGCATGTGCGCCATGCAGGTGATGTCGTATGCGCTGGTGCTGTACATCGGCGCGGTGGATTTCATCGACGTCACCACGCGTGGATTGTTTCGCTGGCTGAGCCTGCTGACCACGGCACCAATCGTGTTCTATTCCGCGCAACCGTTTTTCCGCGGCGCTATCGACGAGCTGCGACAACGCCGCACTGGTATCAACCTGCCAGTGGCACTGGCCGTCGCGCTGGTGTTCGCTGCCAGCACGTTCACCACACTGCTCGGCAGCGGCGAGATCTATTTCGACTCCGTGAGCATGTTCGTGTTTCTGCTGCTTGGCGGTCGTTACCTGGAACTGCGCTCACGCCATCGCAGCGGTGCGCTTGGCGATGCCGTGATCGATGCCACACCATGGTTGGCGCAACGGCGTCGCAGCGACGGTCAGCTGGAAACCGTGGCGGCCATCGAACTCGTAACCGGTGACCACGTGCACATTGCCGAAGGCAGCACGATCCCCGCCGACGGCACGCTGGAAAGTGCTGCAGTACGCGTGGATGAAGCCCTCATGTCCGGCGAAGCGCGCCCAACCTGGCGCCAGAGCGGCGAGCCGCTTTTGGCCGGTACGGTCTTGCTGACTGGCCCCGCGGAAATGCGCGTGGAACACGCCGGCAGCACCACGGTCAGCTCCCGCCTCGGCGCGCTGGCCGTGCGGATTCGCAGCGCACGCCCGTCAGTCGACCCAGACAACCAGCGCGATGTCGCCCGCTTCGTCAGCCGCGTTCTGGTGTTGACCACACTCACGGCGCTGGGCTGGCTGCTGGTCGATCCCACCCGCGCGTTCTCCGCCGCGGTGGCAGTGCTGGTGGTGGCGTGTCCGTGTGCCTTCGCGCTGACCATGCCGGCCACACTGACGCGCGCGCTGGGCGCGCTGGCACAACGCGGCGTGCTGGTCACCAACAGTGCGGCGCTGACGACGCTGGCCCGCGTCGATCAGGCGTGGTTTGACAAGACCGGCACGCTGACCACGCCACAGTTCTCGCGCGCCGGTATCGAGACGCTGCGCGGTGATGAGCGCGAACAGGTGCTGGAATGGGCAGCGGCATTGGCCCATGCCAGTTCGCATCCACTGGCGCAAGCGCTGAGCGCAACCGCCGGTACACACGCCGCGCCGCTGCGCGCCGAGGCTATTCAAGTGACCGCCAGCGGCGGCATCAGCGGCACACTGCATGGTCGTGTCTTGCGGCTGGGGAACGCTGCGTTTGCATTGGCCACCAGCGGCACAGCCGTGCCCGACGGCTTGCGCGATACGTTGCTGCTGGCTGACGATACCGGCGCGATTGCGGCATTCCGCGTGGATGAACAAGCGCGCGAGGACGCGGCACAGACGGTGCAGACTTTGCGTGCAAGCGGCGTTACCTGCGCCATTGCCAGCGGCGATGCCGCGTCGCGGGTGGCTACGCTAGCTGCGCAATTGGGAGTGGCCGAATGGCACGCCGCGCAAACCCCATCCGACAAACTCGCGTTGCTGCAAGCCTCCCGCGAACGCGGCGCCATTACCCTCGCGGTAGGTGACGGCAGCAACGATGCGGCTTTACTCGCCGGCGCGGACGTATCCGCCGCACTGGCCAGCGGTACGTCGCTGGCCCAGGCGCACGCCGATTTGCTGTTGCTGGATGGGCGTCTGCATGGCTTGCTGCATGCCCGCAGCATCGCCCGGCAAGTCGTGTACATCAGCGCACAAAGTCGACGCTGGGCACTGATCTACAACCTGTGCGCAGTACCGTTTGCGGCGTTCGGCCTGATCCCGCCATGGCTGGCGGCCATCGGCATGTCGCTCAGCTCGCTGGGCGTGATCCTCAACACGCTGCGCGTGGGTCACACCGCTACCAACGCACCGCCGGCACTGCGCGCATGAATATCCTGCTGGTGTTGATTCCGGTGACCCTGCTGGTGATCGTGATTGCCGTGGCGCTGTTCTTCTGGGCCGTCGATGATCTGGACAGCCCCGGCGTGCTACCGCTGATGGACGATCCGGCACCCGTCGATGCGCCCAGTGTCGATACCCAACCGGCCTCTGCAGCGGCGGACGCCCAAGCCCGCCGCTGACCATCACGCGCAATCGATCGACCTCCTCACTCCGCGGCCAATCGACCGCACCAGATCAGCCGCTGGAACGACGCGCCTCGCGCCGCAGCGCCGTTTGCAACAGTCGCCGCTGCACTCGCTCGGCCCACGTGGCGGGCACCATCAAGCCCATGCGGAACAAGGCGGCGGCTTCGTCTGCAACTGCCGGACCGGGCCGACACGCCGCACCCAGCAGACGCAGCTTGCCTTGTGTGGCCGGATGTCTGCAGCCAGTGCAGCGCTGGCAACAAACGTTGTTCGACCTCAGTGAAATCACTGCCAAACGGAAAACGCGGCAGCAAGCCTTTTTGCTGCAATGGCCGCAGCGCTTCCCGCAAATACCGCGGACGATTGCGCCGCCATGCCGCCGGGACCTGAAAGTCCGGCGCAAGTTTGCCGTGGACTTTGGCTTGCGCACACAGCGCGTCGAGAAAGCGCGCATCGCTGATCGACAGCATGGCCTCGACACACTCGCCATCGCTCTTGCCACGCAAATCGGCCACACCGTACTCGGTCACAAAAATGTCGCGCAGGTGCCGTGGCAGCGTGGTCTGCCCGTAGTTCCAGCGGATGTTGCTTTCCAGCCCATGCGGGCCGTCGCGCACTGCACGCAACAACATGATCGAGCGTCCATCCGGCAGCTCATGCGCCATCGCCACAAAGTTGTACTGGCCACCAACGCCACTTACCACCGCGCCGTCTTCCAGCGTGTCGGAGTTTGCCGCACCGAGCACGGTGGCCAGCATGCAGGTGTTGAAAAAGCGTGCGCCACGACGCTGCAGGATGGCGAGGTTCTGGTGCACACCGCCCAGCTGATTGACTGTGGAGACCGGCCCCATCTCGATGGCATCCGGGTCGGCCGCCTCAGTCTGCGCCAACCAGCGATACAAATCGCGCGTACCAAGGAAGAAAGCACCACGCAGGTAGTGGCCGCCCGGTACGTCGTCAGCCAGTGTCCCGGCGGCCGATGCCCGCTCCATCGCCAGATTGTCCCAACTGCGACGCTTCAGGATACCGGCATGCTGCAGATGCATGAAGCCATCCAGCACCATCTCGCTGGAGCCGAACAGACCCGTCACGAACGGTGCCAGGCCGCCGAGCCAGCGGGCCAGCACATGGGTGTCCCCAGCCGGGTCCAACGCGAGCAAGCTGCGCCGCCACAAGGTGTTGTGCTGTTGCCGCAACAACAAGCCTTTGACCAGCGCATCGGATAGTGAACCGATGCCAATCTGCAGGCAGCCACCATCGGCAATCAGCGCACTGGCGTGCATGCCGAGCGCGTATTCGGCCAGACTCACCGGAACCCGTGGCAATGCGAACAGCGCCGGGCTGGCCGGTGGTGTCAGCTCGACGTCAAAGTAATCCGCCGGCACTTCGGCCGCGCCGCTCATGTACGGCAAATCGGGGTGTACCACGGCGACGCAGAGCGGGCGCGGCAGTCCGGCGGCGCGCGTCATGCGCAGAAGATCCAGCGTCAGGTCGGGGTTGCACGAGAGACTGTAATGCACGCCATCCGGGCCTTCCCGACGCGCCACCAACTGCACCAGCAGATTGAGGTCTTGAGTCAGCAGGTCGCGCGCGACGTGCGTGTAGTTCTGGCTGATATAGCTGCGTTGCGCATTGCCCGAATGCAGCATGGCGCCGGATTGCAGATAAAACTCGTGTACGGCAACGTTGCCTGGCAGCTTGTCATCGGCCTGGTCCAGCGCGTATTGCGGGTCGACATAATCCGCGCCGAAATGGCGCGCGATGAACGGCGTCATGAAACGCGCCTCCAGCTCTCCCTTGGGCCGCGGTCGCAGCAATGACAACGCGGTATACAGACGCATCGATCGCGTCGCGTCATCCCGCGTGAGTTGATACAGCGCATTGAGCAAGCCGTGCGGTTTGCCCAGGCCCAGCGGGGCGGCCACCCGCAAGTCCACGCCCAGTGCATCGACGATGTGCCGCACACAATCGTGGGTATCCGTGAACTGGCGCGCGCTCGACATGCCTTGAATGATGCCAGAAGCTCACCTGCGCAGCGCACGCGCAAGGCATGGCCTACACTGCCAGACATGTCTGCGGTGCTCACCACCCCTACCCCAAGCCGACTGTTGGCCGAGCGAGCGCTGAGCCGCGCGGCTGGCGCGCCGCTGCTTGGCGGCAACGCCGTGGAGCTGCTGATCGACGCCGCTGCACACTACGTGGCGTGGCTGGCAGCCATCCGGAGCGCCAAACATCGCGTGCTGCTGGAAAACTACATCGTGCGCAACGATGCGGTCGGACGCGAATTTCTTGACGCGCTGGCCGAGCGTGCCCAGGCGGGCGTGCTGGTTGCCGTGCTGGTGGACTGGGCCGGCTGCCTCGGCCAATCACGCAGCAAATTCTGGGCGCCACTGCGCGCTGCGGGTGGTCAGGTGCGCATCTTCAACCCGCCGCAACTCGGTCAGCCGCTGGGATGGATCAGTCGCGATCATCGCAAGGTGCTGGTGGTCGATGGCACGCACGGGTTTCTGTCCGGCGTGTGCATCAGCGAGAAATGGCTGGGCGATGCCAAGCGCGGCATTCCGCCGTGGCGCGATACCGGCGTGACTCTGCGCGGCCCAGCGGTGGCGGAGATTGAAGCGGCGTTCGCACAAAGCTGGAATAGCATCGGCAGCCCCTTGGCGGATTTCCCGCCGCTACTCACGGCGGCAGAACCGGCAGGCACGGTGGCGCTGCGCGTCATCGCTACGCAACCGTCCACGGCGAGCATGTATCGGCTCGATCAGCTGATCGCGGCGATGGCGCGCAAGACGCTGTGGCTCACCGACGCCTATTTCGTCGGCATGGCGCCGTATGTGCAGGCGCTGGTGGCAGCCGCGCGCGATGGTGTGGACGTGCGCCTGCTGGTCCCGGGCAACAGTGATATTGCGGTCGTCGCCAGCATGTCGCGCTCTGGCTATCGGCTATTGCTGCAGGCAGGTATCCGCGTCTTCGAGTGGAACGGTTCGATGCTGCACGCCAAGACTGCCGTGGCCGACGGACAATGGGCGCGCGTGGGTTCGTCCAACCTGAACATCGCCAGCTGGCTGAGCAATCGCGAAATTGATGTCGCCGTCGAGGACCCGGGCTTCGCCGGGCAACTCGCCGCGCAATACATCCGCGACCTGGAGAACGCGACCGAGATCGTCCTGACCCCACGTCGCCATCGACACTTGCACAGCACCAGCGAACAAGTGCGCAGCAGTCACGAGCGACCATCCCGCGTACGCCACGGCGGTGGCAGTTCCAGCCGGGCCGCCGTTGGCGCGTTACGCATGGCCAACAGCGTCGGCGCAGTGCTCGGCACCCAGCGTGTACTCAATGCCACATCCAGCGGGCCACTTGTAAGCGCCACAGTAGTATTGGCGCTGTTCGCCGTGGTCGCCATTGCCTGGCCCGCTTGGGTCGGCTGGCCACTTGGCGCGTTCGCCGCATGGTTTGCATTGAACATGGGTATTGCCAGCTGGCGTTCTTATCGCCACCGTCGTGCGGCATCGGTGGGCAAGGCAGAATCAAGAACACGCGTCTAGGTGTAACCGGTATCGAGTGTGCCCAAGCCTGCACCGGCAGCGTCGAAGCCCAGATCCCACACCGGCATTCCGGCACGCCCTCGTCCTCGCACATCGTCACCCCGCATCTCATCACCCCGGCGCAGGCCGGGATCGCTCGGTGACAAAACCAAAAGCGATTCCGGCGGCGCCGGGATGACGGATGAAATCCTTACCTGGTGTCCGATGCGGACCCAACATCGAACCACGCCGCAAGCAAGGAGTGACCTGCGAAACGATCGGCAAGTCGATGTTTCCGCATCGGGTACCACGCGCGCGCATGCTAGGCTTTCGCTCCCATGCCCGTGCTCGACGCCAACGCCCAACGCCATATCCTCACGCCCAGTTCGCTCAACCGGCTGGTGCGCGATCTGCTGGGCGACGCGCTGCCCCAAGTGTGGATCGAGGGTGAGCTGTCGAACGTGGCCAAACCAGCCTCCGGACACCTGTATTTCACTTTGAAGGACCGCACGGCGCAGGTGCGCTGCGCGATGTTCAAGCGGAGTTGCGCGGCGCTGCGCTTTCGTCCGGTCGACGGCATGCAGGTATTGCTGCGCGCCAGCGTCGGGTTGTACGAACCGCGTGGCGAATTCCAGTTGGTCGCCGAGTACATGGAGCCAGCCGGCGAAGGCGCGTTGCAGCGCGCCTTCGAAGAACTCAAAGCACGGCTCAACACCGAAGGCCTGTTCGACCCCGCGCACAAACGCCCGTTGCCACGTTTTGCGCACCGTATCGGCGTGATCACCTCCGGCACCGGCGCGGCGGTGCACGACGTACTCAGTGTGCTCGCCCGGCGCTGGCCGCTGGCCAATGTCGATGTGCTGGCCGTACCGGTACAAGGCCGCGAAGCACCACCGGCGATCGTCAACATGCTGCGCAAAGCCTCGGCGTGCGGACGCTACGACGTATTGCTGCTGACCCGCGGCGGCGGCTCGCTGGAAGATCTGTGGGCATTCAACGAAGAAACGGTGGCGCGCGCGATTCACGCCAGCGCGGTTCCCGTGGTCTCGGCCGTCGGCCACGAGGTTGACTTCAGCATTGCCGATTTTGTCGCCGACCTGCGTGCTCCCACGCCTTCCGCCGCTGCAGAGTTGCTGGTACCCGACGCCGTCGCCATTGGCCGGCAGTTACGGCAGTTGCAACAACGGCTGGCGGGCCTGCAGCAAGCACGCTTGCAGGGGCACACCCAACGCGTGGACCTGCTGCTTTCCCGCCTGCACAACCAGCGCCCACAAGCGCGACTGGCGCGTGATCGCGAGCGGCTGTTGCATCTGCACCAGCGGCTGGCAACTACGGTCCGCGCGCAAACCCAGCAACCCCGCACGTTCCTGGAGCGTGCACACAGCCGGTTGCTGGGCATGCATCCGGGCATCCGCTTGCCCTTGCTGGCCCAGCGTCTGAACGAACAACAGCAACGCCTGCGGCGCGCCATCGAACAACGCCACGCCCGTGACGAAGTACGTCTGCGTCACCTCGGGCACGCACTGCACTCGATCAGCCCGCTGGCGACGCTCGAACGTGGCTACGCGATCCTGTTTGACACCAGTGGTGGGGTTCTGCGCTCGGCACACAACATCGCCACCGACACACCGCTGCGTGCGCGACTCGCAGACGGGGAACTGGCGCTGCGCGTGAGCCAGTCGGGCAACACCGAGTAGCGCAACCGGTGCTGCCCGACAAACAAGGTTGCTGCGTAGCGCGGGCACCATGGCGCCGCCGTCCAGCGCAAAGCCGGCGGGCAGTGCCCGCCCTACAATGCCAGAGCTATCGTGGGCGCTGGCGCCGTGCTGCGTAGGGCGGGCACCGCCCGCCGCTCCTGTCCAACGCAGGTGCAAACGGATGTATGCGCAGCGTGCTTTCTCGACTTCAACCACACGTAGCGCCGGCGCCCAACTCAAATCCGGCGGGCAGTGCCGCCCTACGGAATTTTGCCTGCCGCTGCACAGCGCTGCGCGCGCAACGCTTCGACTTCACCAGCACCAACCGTTTTGTGACACACGACGAGCAAGGCGAGCAGGCTGATTGCTTGCAGCGCCTGTGCAGAGAGAGAAATCATGCTCGACAAAACCTATCCGTATTACCTCGCCAATCGCCCGCAGACTTCGAAGGCCATGCTTGAGGTGCGCGACAAGTACACCGGCAAAGTGGCCACTCGGGTCGCCGTGCCCGACGCCAAGGCCACGGAAAAGGCCATCGCTGCCGCGGTGCAGGCGACGCCGCCGATGCGCCGCTTCAAGCCGTGGGCGCGCCAGGCTGTGTTGCAGCATTGCGCGAGGCGTTTCGCTGAACGGCGGGACGAGCTGGCCGAAGCCCTGTGCATCGAAGCGGGTAAGCCGATCAAGGATGCCGCAGGCGAAGTCACACGCCTGATCGAGACCTTCCAGATCGCCGCTGAGGAAGCGGTCCGCATCAACGGCGAAACTCTGAACCTGGAACTGGCCAGCCGTCTGGACGGCTATCACGGTTACACCCGCCGGGTGCCGCTTGGTCCAGTCTCGTTCATCACACCGTTCAACTTTCCGCTCAACCTGGTCGCCCACAAGGTGGCGCCGGCGATTGCCGCGGGCTGCCCGTTTGTGTTGAAGCCGGCGGAGAAGACGCCCATCGGCGCGCTGATCATTGGTGAAGTGCTGGCAGAAACCGACCTGCCACGTGGCGCGTTTTCGATCCTTACGCTGGACGGCGAGCATGCTGCACCGCTGGTCGAGGACGAGCGCTTCAAGTTGTTGTCATTCACCGGCGGCCAGATCGGCTGGCAGCTCAAGGCGCGCGCCGGGCGCAAGAAGGTCGTGCTGGAACTGGGCGGGAATGCCGCGTGCATCGTCGACGCCGATCAGGCGCCACATCTGCAACGCGTGGTGCAGCGGCTGGTGTTTGGTGCGTTCTACCAATCCGGCCAGAGCTGCATCGGCGTGCAGCGCATTTACGCCCACGACGACGTTTACGACGCATTGAAGCGGCGGCTGGTCACGGCCACGCGCAAGCTCAAGGCGGGCGATCCGAAACAGCCGGAGACGTTCATCGGACCGATGATCAACGAGGCCGCCGCCACGCGCCTGTACGACTGGGTCAAGGAAGCACGCGCAGCCGGCGGCAAGCTGCTGTGCGGGGGCAAGCGCGACGGCAACATGTTGCAGGCCACTCTGCTGGAAGACGTTCCGGTCGACGCAAAAATAAATCGTCAGGAAGCATTTGGCCCGGTTGCGTTGCTCTACCGTTTCAACAAGTTCGACGACGCTATTGCGCGCGTCAACGACTCTGACTACGGCCTGCAGGCGGGTATTTTCACCGACAGTCTCGACCATGCGATGCGCGCGTGGAGTGAGCTGGAACAAGGCGGCGTCATCGTCAACGACATCCCCAGCTTCCGCGTCGACAACATGCCGTACGGCGGCATCAAGCTCTCTGGTCTGGGCCGTGAGGGCATCCGCAGTGCAATCACTGACATGACTGAAGTGCGCTTGATGGTGATGCGCGAGGGCTGAGACACGCGGGTCCGAGCGCCCTGTCTGGCATGCGCAAGTTGATGCGGCGGCGCCAGGCTCTCGTCAGAACGGCAGCGCCGCTGTTTACGGCCTGTCGCGGCGATCGAGTTCACCATCCCAGCCCATGACGTCGTACACACGGAACCGAACGAGACCGGGATATTCGTGCAACGCCACAGCGGTCAGCATAAAGCTGGACGTGGCAGGCAGCCAACCGGGCACGACGTCCAGACGCTCGGCATGCACGATGGCGCGCAGCAGCACCGGCGGGGCGCACCATTCGCCACCCGGACTTTGTGTCAACCCGTCTTGGCTCAAGCGTTTCCGCGCAAGCGCAAAGCAAGTCCCTTGAGAAAATTGCGCAGCAGCTGATCGCCGCACAGGCGGAAATTTTTGTGTCCGGGCTGACGAAACAACGCGCTCATCTCCGGCTTGGAGACGGGGAAGCCGGCAGATTCGAGGATCTGGTGCATGTCCACATCCTTCAACTCGAACGCCACCCGCAGTTTCTTCAACACCACGTTGTTGGTGACGTGCTTCTCCAGCTGGCGCGGTGGGCGGCTGTCATCGCGGCCGCGGCGATCCACCACCAGACCATCCAGAAACACGGCAAGTACGTGATTGCTGCATTCCACACCATCGGCCTCGCCGTCCTTTTTCAGCAACCCCTGTACTTCATCCCGGCTCAATACCAACGTCGGCTCGGCCTGCTGGATGATCGCGGCCACGCGTGCGTCGCTGAGGTCGAGCATGTAGCGCACAGCGCGCAAGACATCGTTGTTGATCATGTCCGACTCGATACTTCATGTGGAAACCCGTCATGCTACAGCGCCCGCCGTTGCAACTGCTCGATGCGCACTCACCCCGGTGCGCTACCGCGCCGAGGCATTGAACTGAGCGGCACCTGCCCCACTTGAAGGAGGGAGCGGCCGAGTCGCACAGGCACCTGCGTCACGAATTCCGCCGCTACTGGTCAGTCGTCATCGGCGCCACCACCATGCCACAGCGGCGACATTGATGTACCCGCCACCACCTCCATTGAGAACTCATGAGCGATCCTGTCCGCGCCGTTCGTCCTGATCGCCACCTCGGTGCGTTGCGCCAACTCTGGCCGTTCATCAAACCGCACCGCGCGCTCGCTGCCGGTTGGCTGGTATTTCTGGGCTTGTCCTCCGGCGCCATGCTCGTGCTGCCGCTGGCGGTGCGGCACATGATTGACCAAGGCTTCAGCAGTGCCAATTTGGCGGCGATCAACAACATCTTCCTGGCGTTGTTCGGGGTCGCACTGGTGCTCGCGTTTGCCACGGCCGCGCGCTATTTCTGCATCACCTTGCTCGGTGAGCGCGCGCTCGCGGCGCTGCGTCAGGAGTTGTATGCCCACGTGGTGCGGCTGGACATCGGCTTTTTCGAACGCAGCCGCGTGGGGGAATTGATCTCGCGTCTGGGCACGGATACAGAAGTGGTGCAGGCCTTGATCGGCTCGGGCATCTCCGTGGCGCTGCGCAGCGCGGTGATGTTGCTGGGCGCCAGCGCGCTGATGGTGTGGACCAGCCCGCACCTGGCCGGGTTGACCGCGCTGGTGATCCCCGCAGTGATGGTGCCGATCCTGCTGTTTGGTCGGCGCGTGCAAAAGCTGTCACGAGCCAGCCAGGATCGTCTGGCCGACGCCGCGGCGCTGGCGAACGAAACATTGAACGCCGCACCCGCAGTGAAGGCTTATGCGCGCGAAGCTGTCGAGAGCCAGCGCTACGGCGGCGCGATCATGCGCGCGCTGGACAGCGCTCGTCAGCGCATCGGCATGCGCGCGCTGCTAACCGGTGTGGTGATCGTGCTGTTCTTCGGCGCAATCACCGTGGTGCTATGGGCCGGCGCGCGCGAAGTGCTCGCGCACACGATGGACCCCGGCGTGCTCGGCCAATTCGTGTTGTACGCCGTCATCGCGGCCGGCTCAGTCGCCGGGCTGTCGGAAGTATGGGGCGACGTCATGCGCGCGGCCGGCGCGATGGAGCGCATCGGTGAGCTGTTCGGTGAGCGCGCGAAAATTACCAGCCCCGAACATCCGACCAGCCTGCCACACCCGGTGCGTGGCGCACTGCATTTCGAGCACATCGGTTTTCATTACCCGACCCGACCGGACACGGCTGCGCTGCAAGACTTCGAGCTGGACATCCAACCCGGTGAAACCGTCGCCCTGGTTGGCCCGTCCGGCGCCGGCAAAAGCACGGTGCTGGCCTTGCTGCTGCGCTTCTACGATCCGCAATCGGGTCGCATCACCCTGGACGGCGTGGATCTGCGCGCGCTGGCGTTGCCCGAGCTGCGCGGGGCCATTGCGCTGGTGCCGCAAGAGACAGTGATCTTTGGCGGCACCGCAGCGGACAACATCCGTTTCGGTCGCCAGGACGCCAGCGACGACGAAGTGCATGACGCCGCGCACGCGGCCGAAGCCCACGAGTTCATCAATGACATGCACGATGGCTACGCCGCCGAGCTCGGCGAGCGCGGCGTGCGCCTGTCCGGTGGGCAGCGTCAGCGCATCGCGATCGCCCGCGCCATCCTGCGTGACGCTCCGCTGCTGTTGCTGGACGAAGCGACTTCCGCGCTGGACGCACAATCGGAGGCCGCCATCCAGCACGCGTTGGAACGTCTGGAAAAAGGTCGCACCACCTTGGTCATCGCGCACCGTCTGGCCACCGTCCAGCGCGTCGACCGCATCGTCGTGCTGGACGCTGGCCGCATCGTGGCGCAGGGCACGCATGAAAGCCTGCTTGCCGAAGGCGGCTTGTACGCCGAACTGGCGCGGCTGCAATTCGTGGCGTAATCGCGAGTCTGGTGCTGACAAATGCGCTCTCCGGCATAACGTGGCGTAGTCGATATGGAAGCCACCGCCCCATCGCCGAAAGCTAGAAGCCCCTGACGCTGCTGAACGAAATCAGGTGGACGAACACAGCACCAACGGCCGCATCCGCATCCGCATCCGCATCCGCATCCGGGTGGACTCGATTCGGGCACAGCTGCTCATCGGACCCGTCATCCCGGCGCAGGCCGGAATCGCAGGCCAGCAAATACGGAGCGATCCCGCTCGCGCCGGAACGCCGAACAAGTTGGTTGCGGCGCGTTCTGATGCCATTCGCTCCAGGGGCAGGCGCGTCTCGCGGTGCACCCCGTGCTGCGGTGCACCGGCTCAGGTTCACTTTCACCGTTGAATAATGGCGCTGACTTGCAAACACCTGAAACCCCACGCCGGAGCGCTCTTGCCCCCTATGCTGTCTGTTCGCATGCACCGTAATGGCGGGCGCTGGCGCGTCAGCGTGCTGGCGACATGCATGCTTGTAGCGTTCGGCGCCCATGCGCGAGACACCGCGTCGCGCACGAGCGACCCAGCATCCCTCAATCCGGGCGCGACTGCGCTGGCCATCAAGGTTTACGACGACCGGATGACCATCGCCGTCGCCGGGGCACCGCAAGCCTATCTATACGGCACGATCGACGCCGATGCACCGCGGCGTTTGGCTGATCTCATACAGTCGCAGAAGGTGCCTGTTGGTTCAGACATCTATTTGAATGCCACAGGTGACAACATCGATGCCGGTATCGCTTTGGGCAGAGTGTTGCGGAAGGGCTTGATGTCGACCCATCTGGGCAGGCCAACACGGGGACGGCGTGCGAAGGGCGAAGACAAGTCGTCGGTATGCACCGGTGCCTGTGCGTATGCTTTCCTGGGTGGCGTCTATCGCTGGGCGCCCACCGGCGGGGACCGTTTTGGCGTTCCCGTCGCTTCCGCCGTGGACCCGAAAATCGTGGACTCCGCACAGGCCGCCGAGCGTAGCAAAACCTATCTCCAGGATATGGGTATCGATGCCACTGCGTTCACCAGCCTGCACGCCGCCGCGCACGATCAGGTGCTGTGGCCCACAGCGGACCAGATGTTCACCACCGGTCTCGCCAACAACGGGCGTCAGCCACTGGTCGCAAGCTATCGATTCACTGCAGGCACGCCGCGCCTTGAACTCAGCCAAGTCGGCCGGCGCGGCGAGCAGCGGCTCACCGTGCAGTGCAAACCCGGCAGTGTCTCGTTTACTGCATACAACAAAGTGGGAGCCAGTCGCGCGCAACAGATCGTCCGCCACGCAGCGCGCTCGTATGTCGAGATCGACCGGCGGGAGATGCTGTCACAGCCGTTCAGCGGTGCCAGCGTCGACCGCGACGCAGTCATCGTCAGCCGTGCGTATCCACCCAACGAGCTGGGACGCTTGTTGTCCGCAAAATCTGTCGGCGCCTGGGTCAGCCAGCGCAACAACACGTTGCGTTACGGCTTCGCCTTCGGCCTGCATGACATCGACCGCCCGCTCAGCGCATTCCATACCGCCTGCTTGAAATATGCGCCGCGGGCAACCAAGCCCGGCGCCTGATCTGTCGCGCCCCAAGCAGCAGGGGTAATCGATCGGGGGAGCTGCAACCCCACCGCACTTTGTCGTTACCGTATTGGCGGTGCCATCATCCCGCCTGCCGTTTATGTCTTCCTCCATGCACAGGCACGGATCGCTCGTGGACAAACGCAAGGCAGGTCCAACCTGCGCCGGAACGACAAATGAGCGGTTTGCAAGGCGTTTCGATCCGCTTCGCGACCGCGTGCACGTCGTGCCGCATCTTGTTGCACTGGCGCCGTTCGATCCACGCGGTGAGCCTGCTTGCGCTTCCAGAGGAAGCCAGCAGCAGCGTGCACCGGACGCGCTTGCATAAGCGAGCGCTGAACGCCGAGTGCGGATTCACGCCGATTTCAACTGCATCTGTGCAAGCTGGAGAACAATCATTATTCGCCCACGGAGTTCCCCATGTTCAAACGCTTGCTTCCCCTGTTGATTGGAATGTCAGTTTGCGGCGTTGCATTCGCGCAGAACATGCCGGCCACCGAATCGGCAACCACCCACACCACCACGACCACAACGCGAACCACATGGGCCACTCAACCGCCCATGGGTGCACTGACCGAGGATGCGGTCAAGACCGCAATTGCCAACGCTGGCTACAAGGAAGTCAAGGATTTGAAGTTCAAGGACGGCGTCTGGCGCAGCGAGGCCCGGGGCGGCAACAAACAATGGGTCAAGCTTGCCGTCGGGCCGGTCAACGGCAAGGTTTACGTGACCGATGCACCGTCTAAACTCAATGAAGATGAAATCAAGGCCAAACTGGCTACGGCTGGATTCCAGGACGTCGATGACGTGGAATTCGAACACGGTTTGTGGAGCGCTGACGCCAAATCGGCGCAAGGCAACAAAGTCGACTTGCTGGTTGATCCGGACGACGGCAGCGTGGTGGCAAAGACCGACGATTGACGCGTTGCGTTTGAAACAGTTTCAGGAGCCCGACGTCAGCATGACGCCGGGCTTTCTTTTTGGGCGCCAGATGCCACGACAGCCCGCGAGACGGGACATCCTGATGACAATCATCCAACCGTTTCAGCGACGCCTGTTCTGACTGACAACCACACGCGCAACGGGTGCGCCGTACGCACTCCGTATGAACCACCGAAAACGACGCAGACAACACCTCAACGTCGTTGCCCAGGCAGGCAGGCGCGGGGCGATTTTCTGCAGCAGAAATCAGGTGTGCTCAGGGTCGGAAAAAAGAAATGGAAGCACCGGCGAGAGTGTGCGATCGCACAGCGTTTGCACTCATACGGAGTGATCTTGAATCGTCGCGATTTTCTGAAGACCACCAGCCTCGCAGCACTCACGGCCGGTCTCCCACTGGGCGCAGCCGCATTTTCTGCAGACGGGTCCAGGCCCTTATCGACTGAGGAGCCTGGGGTCGATAGCTCGACGAAAGCCGACTACAGCTTGCACATCGCCAACGGAGGGCTGGAACTCGGCCCCAGGCGTTTCGTCTCGACCACGCTGTACAACGGTGACTTTCCGGGACCGCTGCTGCGCTTCAAGCAGGACCAGCCGGTCATCGTCGACATTTTCAACAACACCGACACGCCCGAACAAGTGCACTGGCACGGGCAATACCTTGCCGACAGCGTGGACGGTGCCGCCGAAGAGCACACGCCGCCGGTCCCTGCGCATGGCTACCGCCGCGAGATATTCACGCTCGCGCCTGCCGGTTTGCGCTACTACCACACGCATGTGCGCGCCGGCACGGACCTTGCGCACGGTCTGTACTCCGGTCAAGCCGGCCCGGTGTATATCGAACCTCGGCACGATCCCTGCGCATACGATCGCGAAGTGTTCCTGACGCATACGATCGCGAAGTGTTCCTGACGCTCAAGGAGTTTCAGCCGTTTCTCAGCCGCATGGACGACGACTCGCCGTTCATGGCCCCAACCGGCATGGATGTCGCGCTGGTCGGCATTGCCGCCAACGCCGACCCCGATGCCGGCACGCTACCGCCGGGCTACGAACTTGCCTACGCAGCGTTCGCGATCAACGGCAAGATGCTCGGCCACGGCGAGCCGATCCGGGTCAAGCGCGGCGAGCGCGTGCTGCTGCACGTGATCAACGCCAGCGCGACCGAAAACCGCAGCCTCGCGCTGCCCGGCCACCGCTTCAAAGTGATCACCCTGGACGGCAATCCGGCGCCGCATTCCGTCGACGTGCCGGTGCTGTGGCTCGGCGCTGCCGAGCGCGTATCCGCCACCGTCAGCATGGACCACCCCGGTGTCTGGGTTCTTGGTGATACGGCCAATGCCGACCGCGCAGGCGGCATGGGTATCGTCGTCGAGTACGTCAACGCGCATGGCAAGCCGCAATGGCGGGCGCCACCCGCAGCGTTCAAGTGGGACTACCGACTGTTCGCCGACCCGCAACGCAAGGTTCCCGCACCCGACGAAATCATCGACATGCTGATCACCGCACGCCAAAGTGCGGGGAACGGCTTCGACCTGTGGTCCATCAACGGCATTCCCCACGACTGGAAGACGATGCCGGTGACGCGCAAGCTCAAGCTCGGTCGGCGCTACCGCTTGCGGTTACGCAACGCCAGCGACGACATGCATCCACTGCACCTGCACCGTCACACGTTCGAGATCACCAGCATCATGGGTCAGGCGACAGCCGGGGTCATGAAAGACGTGGTGCTGGTCCCACCATTCCAGACCACGGAAGTCGATTTCACCGCCGATCAACCCGGCCTGACCCTGTTCCACTGCCACATGCAGAGCCACATGGATTTCGGGCTCATGGCGCTGTTCGAGACGGTGTGAGGGGAAGCGCGAAAAACCCTTCCAATAAAACGGCCGCCACAGTCGCGCTGGCCAAGTCGGCCGGTACAGCCTCATCGCGCGGACGCAGCGGGGCGCAGCGACACCGTTTCGCCACACGTTCGAAACAACGGCAAACTCGGACGGATTCGGTACACGCGTCGCCCCAAATCAAGTGAACGCTTGCCGCTCAGTTCTTCGACCATCAGGCATCGCCGACCTCAACCACCACCTTGCCCCGCGCGTGCCGCGTTTCGGTCTTCTGCAGTGCCAGCAGCGCCTGTTCAAACGGATACACCTGCTCCAGCATCAGTCGCAGCCGTCCCTCGGCCACGGCCGACGCCAAGTAGGGGACAACTTGCGCCACGTCGTCCTGATGTTGCAGTTGCGACACCGCGATACCGCGTTCGGATTCCAGTTGATCACCGGAAACCGTGACCAGCTTGCCACCGTCCGCGACCACGTCCCGGCCGTCGGCAGCGGTATTCGGTTGAATGGCCAGTGCCGCCGACACGCCCTGCGGGCGCCATTGCCGAACCTGCTGCTTCCACTCTGGATCTGCATGATCCACCGCCCGACCGGCGTGAAACCGCGTGACCTTGTCGCCAACAGCCGCGCCGACCCAGCGCCCTCGATGCCAACCACATAGGGAAAATTGGCGTCCTGAGGAATTTAGTAGCGATCGTGAAGACCCCCGCCAAACGCGCGGACCCGGACCAGCACCTCAGCATCGGCCACAGCGGGACCTGGCACGCCGGCCAACTCGACATGCATGTCTTGCGCGCTGATCCGCGCAAAGGCTTTCATCCAGAGCAGCGCCATACGTCCTCCGGCTGCAAACGTCCCAAGTGGCATGGCGAGGACAGCGACTGTAGCAAGACGGTGCGCACTTGCCCGCAACTCAAGCGCTGGCACAACAATGACCTTGGCGTTACCAACGAAGCGGCACCAGGCAAAGCTGTCCCGTCCAGCACCTGCGCATGACTGAGCTAGACGATGTCGAGTCCCGGCGGGTCTGTCAGCCGCGCAAGCTCTTCAGGTGGACGCTGGTTTCCGTGGCAGTGATGCCCGGGATGCCACGAATGCGTTCGAGCACGCTGGACAGCTCGGTCAGCGATGCCACCTGCAAGCCCGCGAGCAAATCCCAGCGGCCATTGGTGTCATGCAGTTCGGCCACGCCCGGTTCGCCCAACAGCGCTCGGATCACTGCATGCTGATTGCCTTCGACGGCGATGCACGCCCACGCGTGGATATCATCCGGCGCGCTATCCGGACGCAAGCGCACGGTGTAGCCAGTGATAATGCCGTCGTGCTCAAGCCGGGACAGCCGGTTGCTGACTGTGCCGCGAGACACTTTGAGGCGCTTGGCCAAGGCCGCCACCGAAGCGCGAGCGTCGTGGCGCAACTGGGCGATCAAACGGTGGTCGAGGTCATCCATTGGACATTCCGTCAGTATTATCTAGCGATTCGTCATGCATTTACCAATTTGTACGCAATATTGCCATATCGCTCTACCGGCGCTATCCGGAGAATAGGTGACATGCGGTTGTTACCGCCGACTTGCCAGGAGATCTGCATGCCCCGGACTACTTTGCTTACCACTACCGACATCGCTCGCATCGTCGCCACTCACGGCTTGCCCGCGGTGTTGTCGCGCATGGTGGAATACCTTGAAGCTGATTATCGCCGCTGGCAGGCGTTCGAGAAAACTCCGCGGCTGGCCTCGCATTCGCCAGTGGGCGTGATCGAATTGATGCCGATCTGCGACGACCGCGAATACAGCTTCAAGTACGTGAACGGCCATCCCGGCAACCCGGCCAAGGGGCTCTCGACCGTGGTCGCGTTTGGCGTGCTTGCCGACGTGGTCACCGGCTATCCGGCGATCATCAGCGAGCTGACCCTGTGCACCGCGCTGCGCACGGCAGGCACCTCGGTGATGGCGGCGAAACTGCTGGCCCGAGCCGATTCGAAAGTAATGGCGCTGATCGGCAACGGGGCGCAGAGCGACTTCCAGGCCAATGCGTTCCATCATCTGCTGGGCATCGAGCAGGTGCGCCTGTTTGACGTCGACCCGGCCGCCACCGCCAAATTGATTGCCAACTTGGCGCTGTCGGCACCGAAACTGCGCGTGGTGCGTTGCGCCAGTGCAGTGGAGGCGGTAAAGGGTGCCGACATCGTCACCACGATCACCGCGGACAAGACCAATGCCACGATCATCACTGCGGACATGATCGCCCCGGGCATGCACCTCAACTCCGTGGGCGGCGACTGCCCGGGCAAGACCGAGTTGGCCGCCGACGTGTTGGCACGCGCCAGCGTGTTCGTCGAGTTCGAGCCGCAAAGCCGGATCGAAGGCGAGCTGCAGCAGATGCCGGCCGAGTTCAAGGTGTGCGAGCTATGGCGCGTATTGGCTGGCGAAGTGACGGGCCGCCGCGATGCAACCGAAGTGACCCTGTTCGACTCGGTCGGCTTTGCGCTGGAAGACTACGCCGCGCTGCGCATGATGCGTGACTACGCCCGCGAGATGGCTCTGGGCCACGACGCCGGCCTGATCCCCGACATGTCTGACCCGAAAAACCTGTTCGGCTACATGCTCGACCAATCCGCGCAGCCTGCCAGCAAGGTGGCCTGAGCCACGATGTGACAACGGAGACGGGTCAGAGCCGTCGCCTCGGCCGTAACCCTGCTGCAAAGCGCGAGTCACTTGCCCACCTTTGCCAGCGCAACCAGCCTTGGCAGCGCAACTGACCGTAACCGGCAAAGCTGCCAGCGTCGCCAGCGCGTTGCCCATTCCCGGCACCGAACTTGCCCCCAACGCCAGTGAAACCGGCCAAGTTCACCAGGACCGCTTACGGGCCGAGTCGGTGTGTTGCAACCGCCGACAGGCGCCGCCGGTTATCGCTTTTGTCGACGCGCCCGAGGGTGACCGTTGCAATCGCTTATTTTAGCTGATTGCAAAGTCAGAGCCCGGCGGTGCCTGGCAGGTTTTGCCTGGGGCTGCAGCAATACCGCCGCTCTGGCGACGCGACGTGCAACGAAGGCGCCGGGGCGTAATCGGAGTAGTTTCCAGATGGCTGGCCGGTGCTTTATTCGTCTTGGCGTCGTCGCGCCCAAGCTGCGGCAAGTCAAGACTCAAGTGGCACTGTATTGGCAGACTGTCGCCCGTAACTTCCGCCAAAGGTTATTGCCATGCAAAGACTGGTTCGTTCACTCCTGCCGGCCGCATTGCTGCTGGCACTACCCATCGTCAGCCACGCGACGACAGCGATGCCGATGCCGCCGCGCGTGCTTTCAACGCTGCCGCTGGGTGGCACTGGCGGCTGGGATTACCTCAGCTTCGACGCGGCGCATCGCCATCTGTTCGTCAGTCGCGGCGACCGCGTGCTGGTAATCGATGTTGATCAGCACAAGCAGATCGCCACGATCACCGATACGCTCGGCGTGCACGGCATCGCTCTGGCTCCCGAGTTGCAGCGCGGCTTCACCAGCAATGGCAAGAGCGCCTCAGTCACCGAGTTCGACCTGCGCACGCTGAAGACTGTGGTCACTATCGCCGGCACTGGACTGAATCCGGACGCGATCGTTTACGACCAACCGTCGCACCATGTGCTCACCTTCAACGGCAGGAGCCACTCGATTAGCGTGCTTGATCCGGTCAAAGAAGCGGTGGTCGCCACGATCGCCCTTCCCGGCAAGCCGGAGTTTGCAGTGTCCGATGGCGCCGGCCACGTCTACGTAAACATCGAAGACAAATCCGCGCTGGTCGACATCGACTCCGTCAGCAGCAAGGTGATGCACGTGTGGCCACTCGCGCCATGCCAGTCACCCAGCGGGCTGGCGATCGACGTTCGTCACCAGCGACTGTTCTCGGTGTGCGACAACCGCGTGATGGCCATCACCGATGCGATCGACGGGCGTCAGCTCGCCATCGTCCCCATCGGTGACGGCCCCGATGGGGTGGTTTTCGATGCCGGCGAGGCAATGATCTACAGCTCCAATGGTCAGAGCGGCACGGTCACCGTGGTGCATGAAGATGATGCAGATCACTACCGTGTCACCGCCACAATCCCCACCCAGGTCAGCGCGCGCACCGAGGCGCTGGATCCCAAGCTGCACCGGCTGTATCTGTCCGCCGCACGGCTGGAAACACCACGTCAGCCGAACCGCCGCCCGACAGTCGAGCCGGCCAGCTTCAGCGTTCTCACGGTGGGGCAGCCCTGAGCTGACATGGCCCTTCCCCCGCGAGATGAGGGGGCGCGAACCGTCGGATAGGGTGGTGTCCAGTGCCTGATCCCGGATGGTCCGTGGCAGCGTCCGCGTTCTCCGAGCGCGTGGCCTTCAGTCCTCTCCTGATCCCCCGGCAAGTCTCGATCGACGACGCCACTCGATACCAATCAACAGCACGATCACGACATCCAGCAAAGTGAGGAAAGCGAGAAAAAGTGATGCGTGGTGCAGCCATCGATAGCACTGGTAGGCGATAAACGCGGTCAAGAACGTGATCGCGGTCGGGTAAGCCAATGCGCGATACCCAGCACCGCCGGATGGGTTGTCAACAGGAAAACCCCGCCAGCGACCGCCTCCAGCAGTCCATCGAGCCCTTTCAGCACGATGCCGACGTCGAAAGCCCGGTGAGGCAGCAGTTGCCAGCGTGGCTTCATGCATCGGTGCTCGGAAATGTGCAACCGGGTCGAGGCAGGTGGCGTCCTGTCCCGATCGTCAAGGCACCGTCAATCGTTGACGGTGCGTTCCATTGGGTTCTCAAGGATCTTGCCACTTTTCGTGTGCGCGCCGACTTCGTGTGCCGCCTTGCCTGACCGGAACGATCTAGGACGGGCCATCACGCCGGCGACTGAGCAAAAGCATGGCACTCCAGCGATCGGAGCACATCGGCAGCGATCCCTATTGAGTGTGCAACCGGATCAGGACGCGGACTTCGGGCTGACCGAAAGCGGCGCGAACGACCAACCGCCAAACGCCAGCAACGGGCATGGTCAACCACTGCGATAGGGCAGCTTGCGCAGCAACGGCCGCAACAGCACCGTATCGCCAGGACGGCCAAGCGCTCGAGCACCGGGTGCAGGTCCTCTCATCGGTGTTGCAGCAGGAAGACTGAGTGGCGGTTCAGTGTCTACGGCTTGAAATGGTGCACATAGCCGACGCTGAAGCCACCGGGTAGCCAGCCCACAACCAGCGATGATTTGCGATGCGCCGTCCAGATGCCCACGCCCGTGCCGATCGCGGCGCCGACCAGCACATCGCTCTGCCAGTGACCACGCGTCTTCATCCGAGCAACAGCGTCGTATGCGGGGAGCAACGCCAGCGCATAGACCGCCGGGTGTTCCGCACCGTAGTTGACGATGAATGGGGTCACGGCAGCCGACATCGCGGCTACCTCGCCGCTGGGAAAACTTTGCGCTTGAGTGCCCTGGAAAAACCGGTTCGGGTCGCTGGTGTGCAGCGGGCGCTCGCGCTGAAATGTGTATTTCATCGCCGTGGTGGCGGCACCGGTAATCACCAGCGCATCGACGGAGCGCCAGAACGTGTCACCCAACTTGCTGTCGTCGCCGAACGCAAAAGCGCCAGCGCCGACGGTAATCAAGGTGCCGTAGAGCAGCGTCGTCTGGTTGCTGCGTTGCCAGATTCCGCTGTTGTCGTAATGCAGGCGATGGTCGATACCCAGCAATCCGCCACCTGCACGCGCCGTCAGCACCGGCGCCATCGCGAGAAGGGCGGCCATGCCCAACGCCATCATCGCACTGAAGCTACGCATGTAGATTCTCCCTTGCAGATCCTGACCCGAGTTTCAGCGCTGTATTTTCAGCCAGGGAGCTTTCGTTTTGCTTATGCGCGCGGTGCGAGACGTTGCGGCCGCGGCCCGGCAAACGGGCGCATCTGCGGTGCTGGCGCTATTCAATCAGCTTGGCGTGCCAGCGTGAAAACATCGGGAACCCGCAGACTGACCCTGGTTTCCGATCCGAGTTTCTGTCGGCTTCTGCACCGGCAGTCGGCGCCTCGCGGAGGCCAACCATCGCAGCTAGTGCGTACACCCACGACGGACCCGGACTCCATCGCCTGCATGTCGTTTTCGAGCATCTGACCAGTGCTGCCATAATCGCGTTCCTGCTGGTCCAGATTCGCTGCGTATGCGCAACCCCACGCCTGTGTGGCGACTGTATGTACCCAAGCTCTTCACGATCCTGCACCACGGTTACGGCGCCGGGGATTTGCGGCGTGATTTGATTGCGGGACTGACCGTCGCGATTGTCGCGCTGCCGTTGTCGATGGCCCTGGCCATTGCCTCCGGAGCGCCCCCCGCCGTCGGCTTGCACACAGCGATCGTTGCCGGCTTCCTGATCTCGCTGCTTGGTGGTTCGCGCGTGCAGATCGGCGGCCCGACTGCGGCGTTCATCCCGGTCGTGTTCGGCGTGATTGCCAAGTATGGCTACGACGGGCTGGTGGTAGCCACGCTGATGGCAGCGGTCATGCTGATCATCGCCGGCTTGTTGCGTCTTGGCACGTTGGTCCGGTACATGCCGCAGCCGGTCATTACCGGCTTCACTGCGGGCATCGCCGTGAGCATCTTCAGCAGCCAGATCAAGGATCTGCTGGGTCTGGACATCGCCACGCTGCCGGCCGAGTTCTTCGCGCGCTGGCAAAGTTACCTGGCGCACGCGGGCAGCATCAGTCTGGCGGCCACCGGCGTTGCCATGGGCACTCTCGCGCTGTTGATTATCTTGCGCCGTTACCGGCCGGGCTGGCCGGGATTCCTGATTGCCGTGATCGTCGCCTCGCTGGCAACCATGCTGTTCAAGTTGCCGGTGGAAACCATCGTTTCGCATTTCGGGCCGATCCCGCGCGAGTTGCCGCTGCCGCATCTGCCCTCATTCGATCTCACGCGCGTGCACGAGCTGCTACCGAGCGCGTTTACCATCGCGTTTCTTGGCGCCGTGGAATCGCTGCTGTCGGCGGTGGTCTCCGACGGCATGATCGAAGGCCGGCATCGCTCCAATTGCGAACTGGTCGCACAAGGTGTGGCCAACGGGGCGTGCGCGCTCATTGGCGGTCTGCCGGCCACCGGGGCGATCGTGCGCACCGCCACCAGCGTTCGCGCGGGCGCGCGCTCTCCCGTTGCGGGCATGGCGCACGCGGTATTCATCCTGATTTTCATCCTCGTCGCTGCACCGCTGGCCAACCAAGTGCCGCTGCCGGCCATGGCCGCGCTGCTGCTAATCGTGGCCTGGGACATGAGCGAGATCGAACGCATCCGCCAGTTGCTGCGCTCACCACTCGGTGATCGCCTGGTGTTGCTGGTGACTTTCGTCTTGACGGTCACGGTTGACCTCACCGTCGCGGTGCAGGTCGGCGTGGTACTGGCGGCCTTCCTGTTCATGCATCGCATGAGCGAAATCGTCGCCCTGGAGTCGCATGTCGAGCTGGTCGAGCGCGACCAGGACGACTTCGACCGCCCACGCACGCGGGACGAGCGCGCAAGCTTGCCGGCCGACGTCGAGGCCTATCGCGTATCCGGCCCGCTGTTCTTCGCCGTTGCCAATCGCATCGATGATGTGCTGCGCGCATTCGGGCGCAAACCGCGCATATTCATCCTGCGTTTGAGCCGGGTCCCGTTGATCGACGCCTCCGGCGCCACGGCCATCATCAACCTGCTGGCACGCTGCCGTCGCGAAGGCGTCGCCCTGATCTTCACCGGTTTGCAGCCGCAACCAGCGCGCATCCTGCAGGACATGGGCGTAGTGGCTGATGGCCGCACACTGCGTTATGCCGACGATTTCACGCAGGCGTTGACCATGCTGTCGGAGCCGAACCTGAAACCGCAGTAAGTGCGCCTGACTGGCATAGCCGGTCACTTTTTCTGCGCGACTTCAACGAGCGTAGGGAACCCGCCAACGCCTGGATCAGCCAGCAAAGCTCGGCGTCACGCCAGCACCAAGGTCGTCAATCCCGCGCAGTGATCGCCAAGCCTGTAGCCCACCGGTGCGCTCATTCGACGGTCGCCTCGATCGCAGTGGGCGACATGCCCGGATCTGCGTCGACCTTCAGGTGATCTGTGCCGAAAAATCCCCAGATCAGCAGCAGCGTAACGATGAGGCCGATGATCCACGCCCACGGATGGGATTCTTTCCGGAGTGCAGGCGAGCTGATGCTCGCGGCGAAGCCAGCGGTGCGAGGTGTGCTCTTGGGGTCAAACATGCTACGGCCCTCCTGAGGTTGCCTGACCGACAAGCATAGCGACTCACGTGTCCTTTTCAGATGAAGGATGGCCGTCGAAAGCCGTTTGCGCAGGTCCTCACTTAAAGTGGCGGAGCACCACCAGGGTGGCTGTTCCCGCTCGGACGCCGGTGGCGATAGTGCACGACACGATTGAATCGGTAGAGCAACAGTCGGTGCCAGGAACACAGGCCCGTTCACTGCTTGTGTTCGCCAATTCAACAGGATCTCGTGCTTCTACCTAGAATTGTCTCTTGCCCGTTCCCCACCGAGCGCCATGTCCATCGTCCTGACTCCCTTCGCCCGCACCCGCCTGTTTCCGCGCGATCACCGCCGCAGCGCCATCCAGGATTGCAGCGCCGAGGAATTCGAACACCGACTCAACACCGAAGTGCCACAAGTCGTGCTGGCCGGCTACGCCCCGTTCTGCGCGCTGCATGTGCACCGCAACTGGACTTCCACCCGCTGCACGGCTGTGCCCATCAACGACGCCAACCGCGCGTTATTGCGCTCGGCCTACGAGGCTCGCAACAGCGCTGAATTGCCCGTGCTGATGCGTTGGTTTGAAGGTATCGACCCACCCGTTGCCAACTACTTGCTGCCGATTCTCTACAGCCGAGGGCAACTCGCGCGGGAAGGCTCGCCCATCGCCGCGGACTGGGGTGTAGTTGGCTGTCTCTACACCACCGAACCGGAAGAGATCCCGATGGTGCCCATCACCATGCTGCGCAACGCGCTCGGTGTCGACGAAGGTGGTTCAGGCGTAGCGCTGGACCGGCCTGCGTACCGACGCAGTGTGATGTTCTGGGAACAGCATGCGAACTGGCGCGGGTAAACCGCCACCGTCGGCGCTGCGTGCCGTTGCAAAATTGTTGTGACGCTGTTGTCGCTTTGGCTTGGGCAAAACAGAATGTGACACCACTGGCATGACGCTTGCTTCAGCACTTCTGCATGCAAGTCGCAGCAGCAGAGTGGGGTGGGTCATGAACATGCTTATCGACGCCGAACAAATTGAGCGCGTGTTGAGCCATTTGGCGCGGCTGCGACTCCAGCGCGAGCAAGGAGATGCCGGCGCGCTGGAAAGCCTCAGACCGCGCTGGCTCAGCGCGAGCGCGTGGGATGTCATTCTCGAAGACCTGCAAGCTCAGCGGTACCGGGAGCGTGCGCGCGGTGTGCGACTGCGCCTCGTCGGACAATGACAACGAGTGACACGGCGATGTCCTGCACGGAGTGCAGATTTGCGTCGTGATTGGACGTGTTTTGGCACGATAGCCCGCGTTGTCGGCGTCGGAACTCCTGTACGCATGTTCCGAACCAGCCACCACGCACACAAAGGGATCAGGCTCCCTCACCGCAACTGGATGCATCCACCTGCCGCCTTGCTCCCTGGCCTGCCCGCGCTTGTGCCGGCGGCCTTCAGGGTGTTACCACCGCGTCTGTCAACTCGGCCTCGATCAGCTGCACAGGCATGATGCCCGCCGCCCAGATCTGCTTCATCACGTCCCCCATCACGAACGGACGTCCGGCCTGTTCATCGTCAAAGGCGACTTGGGCGATGAGATGATCCAGTTGGAGTTTGCCGATGATGTAGCTCGGCCCATAACCGGGCTGGCGGGCGTACAGCAGTTGCTCGAAGCCCACCAGCTTGCCAGTGGCATTTGACCAGTGACGTGGCGTCCATTGGCCCTGGAATTTGCCCGCTCGCGCCAGATCCCATTCGTTCGCCTGCACATGCAGCGAGGCCAGGCCGCGGGCCGCACGATTGGCCAGCGCAATCCAGACCAGTTCCTTGCCATGCGGGATGTTGTCGTACAACCCCGCATGCATCACGATTTCCTCGAACGCCGTGGCAAAACCCTCGGAGCGCACGTCGAACATATTGAACAAGGCCGGCGCGCGCCGGATCGGGCTGGCATTTGGCTCATGCTTGATGCGCGCAAGGTCAAGCCAGTGCGTCGAGTGCGAGTCCAGAAGCAGCGGATCGAGCGCCGTGATGTGGGTGAAAAAGTTGCGCTGATCCGGCGGCGTGTAAGTGCCCGCCTGCGCCACCAACGCGGGGCGTAGATACGGTTCGTTGCCGGCCAACCCGGTCTTTTGCAAAAAGTCCATGAGGTAGGCGGCCTTGGCTCGCGCCATGGCGTCATAGGCGGCTGGGTCAGAGATTTCCTTGATTGGCGGCATGTCGCGGTTGCGCAATTCCTCCAACTTCAGTGAGGCCAGGGAGCGGTCCAGTTCACGCTGCAGCAGCAGCTTCTGCGCATCCCAGTCATAGGGAATGAGCTGGACATTGGCGGCGTACCAGTTGTAATTGTCTTTGCCGATGCCGACCGGGCCAGTTTTCGTCGGCGCCTCCGCGGCCACCCATGCGGCAAACTCGTCGCTCGCGGCCTTGGCATTGCGAACGGCGGTCAGCAACCGCGGACTGGCGCCCGTGATGTCCGCTGGAACCGCCCCGTCCAGCGTGCGCATGACCAGCTTCCCTGCCGCCAGCGCAGACAACGCTTCGCCCTGTTCCTTGAAGGCGCGGTCACCGTACAGCCACAGTCCCTTGGCGTTGCTGTGCTTGAGGTTGACCCTGGCCGCCTGCAGGTTGGCCGGAACCGCAGCCAGCATGGCGGTGAGCTTTTTTTCATCCGCCGCATTGAGCGGATACTTGAACTCGTAAAGGTTGATATTGGGATAGGCCGATGGCCCTTCATGAACCGGCACGTCACTTCGATCGGCAAACACGGTCTGGTAGAAGCCCGGATCACGCGCCCATGGCATCAAGACGCGGAAATCAAAGTCCAGCCCGTTCATTTCCGCCCGGACCAGCTTGTAGTCGATGAGCGCACTCTTCGGCCAACCCGACGTATCTATCGCCCGCAGGCGTGCCCGGTAGGCTGGAAATTCAGCCTTCTTTGCCGTGATCGCCGCGACTGAATAGTCCGGCTTGAAATCCACCGTCGGCGGCAGCACGAATTTCCGCCAGTCCGCAAACAGCGTGGTGAGCTCGGCATAGTTGGCCGGATAGGTGGCTGGATCCGATGGCGATGCCGATGCGGCGTGCGACGACTGCGCCGCGATGGCACCAACCGGAACGCTGCAAGCGGCAAGCGCCAAAGCGACGCTGCAAGCAAGACATTTCATGAGTATCTCCGTCGGAAGAAAGCGAGAAAGCGCAAACGGGATGGAGGAAGTCGGGTGACCCGCAAACCCGGTCGGCGTCTACCCGCGCCGTCGCGTATCCTCAATGGTACGCGACGGCGCACGCTTGGACACTTGCAAACTGAGACTGGAGATCAGAGTCGACTTTCCACGCACGCTGCCCAATCAAAGTCCACGCTGACTCGCATGGTACTTGCCCAGGCTGGTCATCCTCGCAAAAGCGAGGATGACCAGCTTAAGTGAGTGCCATTGGTCCCTGACACTTTTCTTTCAACAATGCTGCCGCAAGCCGACAGCATCGACGCAGTGACGACACTACGCGCGCTAGCGTGGCGGACTCAGCGTTCACACACGCTCTCAACGCCCTCAAGGACTCCGCCCCCATGTGGATCGTGATCGTCGCCACCATCGTGATCACGGTGTTCATCGTGATCATTTCGATGAACTTCCATCGCCCGGAAAAATCCGTGCGGCATCACGTCGAGCACTGCCACTCCATTGATGACCCGCAATTCCAGCTCGAAATGGATGCCATGCTCGGGCCCGCCGTGCTGGCGGGCAACACGATCACCGCACTGCAGAATGGCGACGAAATTTTCCCGGCCATGCTGCAAGCCATCCGCGAGGCCAGAAAAAGCATCAGCTTCGAGACCTACATTTACTGGTCGGGTGATATCGGCAAGGTTTTCGCCGATGCGTTGAAGGAACGTTGCCAGGCTGGCGTCGTCGTCCATGTGATGCTCGACTGGGCTGGCAGCGCCAAGATGGAAGGCCATTTGCTTGACGAACTCACCGATGCCGGCGTCGAGGTGGAGCGTTATCACCCATTGCGCTGGTACACCATCGCGCGACTGAACAATCGCACCCATCGCAAACTGCTGGTGATCGACGGCCGCATCGGCTTCACCGGCGGCGTCGGCATCGCCGATCAGTGGCAAGGCCACGCGCAGGATCCGGAGCACTGGCGCGATATCCACTTTCGGGTTGATGGCCCGGTGGTGGCGCAGTTGCAGGCCGGCTTCATGGACAACTGGATCAAGACCACGGGCCGCGTGCTGCACAGCGACCTGTACTACCCAAGACTGCAGGCGGTCGGCAACCACGGCATGCATCTGTTCGTCAGTTCGCCGGCCGGCGGCAACGCCAGCATGCGCCTGATGTACCTGCTCGCCGTGGCCGCTGCCACCCGCTCAGTCGACCTGCAGGCTGCCTATTTCATTCCCGACCGTCTCGTCGTCGATGCACTGCTCGCCGCGCGCGAGCGTGGCGTCACCATCCGCCTGCTGGTGCCCGGCCGTTACATCGACTCCAGCCTGGTGCGCATGGCGTCCAAACGTCGCTGGGGGCGCCTGCTTGGCGCCGGTGTGGAAATTTTCGAATACACGCCGACCATGATGCACAACAAGATGCTCATCCTCGACGGCGAACTGACCTCGGTTGGCTCGACCAACTTCGACATACGTTCCTTTGACCTCAACGACGAGGCAAGCCTGAATATCTACTCCCGTGAGTTTGGCCAGCAGATGACCGCAGTGATGGACGCCGACCTGCAGCACGCCACGCCCTACACGCTGGCGATGTGGCAACAGCGTTCGTGGCGACAGAAGTTGGGGGAACTGCTCGTGCGGCCGCTGGAGTCGCAGTTGTAGGGCTGCCACATGGACTGTGAGACACCGTCAGCCGCGAGCAAGGAATCAGGTTCATTCACGCAGCGCACTGAATGAACCTGCCGCGCTGTTACTCCCGCCAGCAAATCGTCCCTGAGCCGCTTTTGTTCCCACGGCTTTCACACCTCACGCCCTACAAGCGTCTTTCCACCGTCGCCCATGGCGGTGACTGACGAGGAGTACGAGATGAGCAGCGATACCGATCGGGATCTGGAAGCAAAACTGTGGAAGTCACTGATCTCCGACCGCACCGTGATGCTCGGCCTCGATGGCGTGGAAGACGGCCATTCGCGCCCGATGACGGCCATCGTCGAACATCATGGCGGACCTGTCTGGTTCTTCACCGGCAAGGACAATGCCGTAGTCACGAATCTGTCGAAAAGCCATCGGGCAATTGCCGCATTCAGCGCCAAGGATCATGACTTGTTTGCCAGCATCCACGGCAACCTCACGGTGGATCAGGACCGCGCCGTCATCGACCGCCTGTGGAACCCGTTTATCGCCGCGTGGTTCGATGGCAAGGACGATCCAAACCTGGTCCTGCTGCGTTTCGATCCCGAGCATGCGGAGGTCTGGCTCAACGAATCGAGCTTGCTGGCGGGCGTGCAGATGCTGTTCGGCGCAGATCCGAAGGAGCACTACAAGGACAAGGTCGGGGACGTCGACTTGCGTTGAGTGTCTGCTGTTACGAAATGAGGGGCAGGCAGCCTGCCCCCGCCGTTTTGATC
>CAJDTO010000002.1_pt1 | contig 32631 bp, 34 predicted proteins | sample 7389821 | NCBI WGS metagenome assembly CAJDTO01 (sample SAMEA7055651, study PRJEB34461) | soil metagenome | biome: terrestrial ecosystem; feature: Peninsula; material: soil | place: Antarctica | collected 2016
ACCAGCAGCGGCGGTGCCGCCAGCGCCTCAATCGTGGCGCGCAATCGGGCGACTCGTGGTGCCACCGAGCCGGCGAGCCCACGCGCATCGTCATCGCGATAATCCGGGCGCTGGGTCGCCCAGCCGAGCTTCTCAGCCAGCGCGGCAAGCACGCTGACCTTGGTCGCGTTCGGGCTGGAGTTGGAGCCGTGCGAAAGGATGATCTGGCCGCGCATCACACCGCCCATTGGGACTGCCGCACAAGACGCCCATGGTAACAGGCGCCATTCCGCTGGCCGCAGCGGCGTGCGAGACTTTGCGCCATGGCGACCTTGCTGATCCACGACGAACCCCTGCCCTACGTCAACCTGCTGCCGGAGCGCGCGGTTGATGCCGTGCAACTGGCGGTGATGCATTGCACCGAGTTACCCGACCTGGCGACCGCGCGCGAATACGGCGAGCGGGTGCTGCACCCCAGCGGCGCGGGCAACAGCGGCCATTTCTACCTTGACCGTGACGGGGCGGTTTATCGCTACATACCCGGCACCCGCGTGGCCAACCACGTCCGCGGGCACAACCCCAACTCGATCGGCATCGAGTTGGTGAACCTCGGCCGTTATCCGCGCTGGTGGGATTCCCGGCACCAGCAGATGACTGAGCCGTACCCTGCTGCACAGATCGCGGCCCTGCGTGCGCTGCTCGTGCATCTGCGCCGTGAGTTTCCACAGCTGCAACACATCGCCGGCCACGAAGATCTGGACACCGCCAGCGTGGCCGCCAGTGACGACCCCACGCTGACGGTACGGCGCAAGCTCGACCCGGGCCGAATGTTCCCATGGGCAGACGTGCTGGAAGGCAGCGGCTTGGCGCGACTCACCGTGCGCTAGCGCACCCGCAAGGACAACCCGCCATGCGGCCCTATAATTGTGCACTGACCATCATTGCGAGTCCGTTCCATGCCACAGAACCACGTCGCCGAACTGATTGATCTGCTGCAGCTTGAGCAACTGGAGGACAACCTGTTTCGCGGCCAGAGTCGTGACATCGGCACGCGTTTTGTGTTCGGCGGACAAGTCCTGGGTCAAGCCTTGGCCGCGGCGCAGGGCACGGTGGACAGCGCGCGTGAAGCGCACTCACTGCATGCGTATTTCCTGCGTGCCGGTGATATCGACGCGCCCATCGTCTACAACGTCGAGCGCGCGCGCGATGGTGGCTCGTTCTCCTCGCGGCGCGTGGTGGCGATCCAGCACGGGCAGCCGATCCTGACCGGCTCGGTGTCGTTCCAGGTCCCCGAGATCGGCGTAGAACATCAGACGTCGATGCCGGAAGTACCGGCACCGGAAGACATCGAGCCGATGTCGCCGTGGCCAGCCGAGGAACTGAACCGGCTGCCGGTAAAACTGCAACGCTGGCTCGGCATCGACGGCCCGTTCGAGTTTCGCCAGGTTTGGCCACGCGACGAACGCCACCCGGCAAAACGTCCACCAATCCAGCACATCTGGTTCAAACTGATCTCGCCCATCGGCGACGCGGCAACCTTGCATCGCGTGCTGCTGGCCTACGCGTCGGATTTCCACCTGATCGGCACGGCCACACTGCCGCACGGCATTTCCTATCTGACCGACCACGTGCAAATGGCCAGTCTGGATCACGCCCTCTGGTTTCACCGGCCATTTCGGGTCGACGAATGGCTGCTGTACTCGTTCGACAGCCCGACCGCACAGGGCGGGCGCGGATTGGCCCGCGGGCAGATCTTCAGCCGGGACGGCCGACTGGTGGCCTCCAGTGCGCAGGAAGGGCTGATCCGTGTGCGCCAACCCTGACTCAGCCGGCAACCGCGGCACAAGCAGCTAAACTTCCGTCATGCGCCAGATTTATACCTCTCCCCGCAGCGACAACATCGACCGCGTGGTCGCCCTGATGACCGCGCGCGGCATCACCACCAGCGTGCGCAACCGCTCGCGGTATGACCGCCCGACGTGGAAGCGCGTCAGCTATCTGCAGCGCAACGAACGGCGCGAAGACTGGGCGCAAGTGTGGATCACGCACCCTGACGACTACACCCAGGCACGCGTCGTGCTCACCGAGCTTGGCATCGAGCCGCTGATTGTCCACGGCGACGAGCTGGCCGCCGCACGCAACGCATCCCCGGTCATGCGCCGCGGACAGGTGGTGGCACGTGCGCGGCGTATCGCACTACTGGTGGTATTGGCTGCATGCGCCATGCTGATGCTGCGCTACATGCATGTGCTCTGACTCCGCCACCATGAACTGTCGCGCCCCTCACTGCCGCGAGCCCGACTTACTCGCCCCGTACAATTCGCGTCCCACGCCGGCGTGTCTGCAATAAAGCCATGCGTTCCGACTCCACCCGCTTGTTTCAAACACTGCCACATACGTGCGGCTATTTCCGGGAACGCACCGCACAAAATCTCGTGATTGACCCGTCCGCGCCAGACTTGCGGCAGCTGTATGGTCCGGCGCTGGAACGCGGCTTTCGTCGCGCCGGTGGGCATGTGTACTTGCCCCAGTGCGCGCGATGCCATGCCTGCACACCGTGCCGCATCGACGTTGCGCAGTTTCAACCCGATCGCGCGCAGAAGCGCTGCCTGCAGCGCAACGCCGACCTCAGTGTGCACGAAACGGCGCCCGTCATTACTCCCGAGCGTTACCAACTGTACGCCACTTATCTGCATGCCCGCCACGCCGGCGGCGGCATGGACGACGCGCATGCCAGCGACTTTGAGCACTTTCTCACCGCGCCGTGGAGCCCCACGCTGTTTCTGGAATTTCGCCGGCACGAGCAACTGCTGGCGGTCGCCGTGACCGACATCTGTCCGAACGGCATGTCAGCCGTCTACACGTTCTTTGACCCGGACGAGAGCGTACGCAGCCTCGGCACGTTCGCGATCCTGCAACAGGTGGAACTGGCGCGCCGACGCGCCCTGCCGTGGCTGTACCTCGGCTTCTGGATCGACGGGCATCCCAAGATGGATTACAAACGGCACTTCAAACCACTGCAAATTCGCACCACCGACGGCTGGCAGCCGATGCTATAGAAGCCGGCTCGCGAGCGATGGGTTGGAGATTCCTGATTTCCGATTCCCAGGCCAAAAGGCATCACCCGCGAGCGGGCTCCTACAGGTTATTCGCCGAGGGCTGGGGCGGCGTCGTGCGGATACGGGAACAACTTTTCCAGCGGTACTGACAGGCCATCGTCGCCGACCACACGACAGTGCGCGCGGGTGAGCTGGCGGGGCTCGGTGACGCCGCAACTGTGCGCAATGATACCGACCTCGTGCATTACATTTTTCGCATAGTGGTACACGCGTTCGCTCTTGTCGGTAACTACCAGGCCGCGCTGCAACTTCGGGTTCTGCGTGGTAATGCCCGTCGGGCAGGTGTTGCGATTGCACTGCAGCGACTGGATGCAGCCGAGCGCGAACATGAAGCCGCGCGCCGAATTGACGAAATCGGCACCAATTGACAACGCCCAGGCCACGTCGTAGGCGGTAACGCATTTGCCCGCGCACACCACCTTGATGCGCTCGCGCAGCCCCTTGACGATGAGCATATTCAACAACGCTGGCAAAGCTTCGCGCAGCGGCAAGCCCACACCTTCCATCAGTGTTTGCGGCGCGGCACCCGTTCCGCCCTCGGAGCCGTCAACGACGATGAAATCTGGCGCGCTGCGCACGCCGCGCCGGGCGATTTCATCGCACAGCTCGCCAATCCACGCTATGCCTCCAAGCACCGTCTTGAAGCCCACCGGCTTGCCAGTCAGAGCACGGATATGCGTGATCGCATCGAGCAACTGCTCGACGTTACCGATGTCCAGATGCCGGTTCGGGCTTTGCGAGTCCTCACCCACCGGAATGCCCCGGATCGCGGCGATTTCTGCGGTGACCTTGACACCCGGCAGCAGCCCGCCCATGCCCGGCTTGGCACCCTGCCCGAGTTTGATGCTGACCATCTTGACCTGCTTGTGCGCACAGATCGCCAGCAGTTTGTCGTCATCAAGTTTGCCATCAGCCGTGCGCACACCATATTTGGCTGTGCCGATTTCGAAGATGATGTCGCAGCCACCCTCAAGGTGATACGGCGCCAGTCCACCCTCGCCGGTGTCCATCCAGATGCCGGCCTTCGCTGCACCGCGCGACAACGCCCGCACCGCCGGGGCCGATAACGCGCCAAAACTCATGGCCGAGATATTGAAGAACGGCGCGTGGCTGTAAGGCTCGCGCGCGTACGGGCCGATCGTCACCGGCACCGGCTCCACGTGTTCCTCGCCCAACTCGGGGAACGGCGCGTTGACGAAAAACGGCACGCCCTCGGCGCGCAAATCCCGGCTGGAGCCAAACGCGTTGGTGTTGTCCACATTCTTGGCGGCGCGATACACCCAGGTGCGCTGCGCGCGATTGAACGGCATCTCCTCACGATCGCTGGAATACAGGTACTGGCGAAAGAATTCACCCAGATGCAGAAACCAGTAGCGGAAGTGGCCAATCACCGGGAAGTTGCGCAGCACGGCGTTGCCGGTCTGGTTGCGATCGACCACCCACGTGGCCAGCAAAACCACCACTGCCAGCATCAACAGCAAGAGGAACAAGGCCGAGAACGTCTCCACCAGCACGATCAGCCAATGCGCAAAACCCGTCGTTTCCATGCCATTTCTCCGTGCAATAGCCCATCCGTCGCTGCGCGCCGACGCCGCACGCAACTTCGCCGACGGACCAACGGGCGCCCTATCGTGCCGGAGCGTAGTGGCAGCGACAAGTCATGACGTCGATCCCGCGAACCGGTGTCGTAGCGTCAGTCCCACACCACGCGCAGGCAATGCCGTGCCCAGCGCCACGCCGAGGATGCTCAGCGTCTACTTGCTACTGATATCGTCTTGATATCTAATCCGGTTACCACCAAGGGGGCGTACGCATGAATGAGCACAACGGTTTCTCACTGGCAGGTGTTCCACTCCTGCTGTTTCTGCTGCTGTTGTCAGCGGCCGGCGTCGGCCTGTACGTACATGCCGCTCAGGCGAGCCTGGTCTGGCCGTTCGCACTCGGCGTACTACTGCATATCAGCCTGCTCACGCTGCTGGCCGGACTCTTTCAGGTCGCGCCGAACGAAGGCCAGGTACTGCAGTTATTCGGCAGGTACACAGGCACCGTGCGTATTGAAGGTCTGCGTTGGACCAACCCGTTCTACAGCAAAAAACGTCTGTCACTGCGCGTGCGCAATTTCGAAAGTGGCAAGCTGAAGGTCAACGACAGCGACGGCAACCCGATCGAGATTGCCGCTGTGGTGGTGTGGCAGGTGATTGATACGGCCGAAGCCGTGTTCTGCGTTGATGATTACGAAAACTATGTGCACATCCAGAGCGAGTCAGCCTTGCGGCAAATGGCCCAGAGCTACCCCTACGACGCGCACGACGAGGCACAGCCATCGCTGCGCAGCCACGGCGACGTGATCAACGCCCATCTGCGCGACCAGATCCAGACTCGCCTTGGCAAGGCCGGCGTGCAAGTAGTCGAGGCGCGTATCAGCCACCTCGCCTACGCCCAGGAAATTGCCCAGGCCATGCTGCAACGACAGCAAGCCGGAGCCATCATCGCAGCACGCACAAAGATCGTGGAAGGCGCGGTCAGTATGGTGGAAATGGCACTGGAACAGCTCAGCAAGCGCGGCGTCGTGCAACTGGACGAAGAGCGCAAGGCCACCATGGTCAGCAACCTGCTGGTGGTGCTGTGCGGCGAGCGCGGCACGCAGCCGGTGGTCAATACCGGCTCGCTGTATTGAGCACCTGCGAAGTGCTCGATGCGGTTGCCACCACGTCGATTGAGCCGGCGCCAAGTCGCATGCTGCGACTCCGGCGCGCGCACTACCGAGCGACATGATGACCAACGAAAAAAAAGCCTATCCGTTGCGTATCAGCGCCGCTGTGCTCGACGCGGTGCAGCGCTGGTCCAACGACGAACTGCGTAGCGTCAACGCGCAGATTGAATATCTATTACGCGACGCACTGCGCAACGCCGGCCGGCTGTCACCAGACCAGGCCAAACCGCCAACACGCCGCAAATGATCCGTGCCTGGAGCCGATTCGATGAACACAACTTGGGAATATAAAACCGTCACCGTGAAGCATAGTGGCGGCATGCTCAGCCTCACTGAAAAGCCGAACGACGACGAGTCCACTACCGCCCTCAATCGCGAAGGGTCACTCGGCTGGGAATTGGTGAATGCCATCTGCATCGGTGCGACCGGGCCCGTCACGTTCTATCTCAAGCGCCCACGTTGATCACGGTACTGCCCGCCACGGGTCCGCGCCGGAAACGCTACGTTGGACAACGCCAGCGGTGAGCCCAAGCCGAACCAGCGCCCACCGGGCAACTACCTACGTAGCATTAAACCAACGAGCGCAACAGCCGGAACGAGCGCGACACCGGCTCGTCAGGGACGTCCGACCTGGCCTGCCAGGTACGAAAAAGCCGCCTGCAGGCGGCTCTCACATATCGCTCAGCCACAGTGCAGAGGTGAACCTCAGCCGTTATCCGCCGCTGCCACTATGCCGGACGGACGCTTGGCGCCAGCGAAATGCCTGGCCCAATACGACTCGCTGAGACTGGAAACCTGCACCGTCTTGCCGGTGGTGGGTGAGTGGATGAACCGGCCATTGGAAAGATAGATGCCCACATGGGAGATATGCCGTTTGCGGCCGGTCTGGAAAAACACCAAATCGCCCGGCTTCATGTCGGCCCGATCAACCTTGAGCCCGGCGAGAAATTGTGACGCGGAATTGGTCGGCAACTTCATGCCAATGGCATGCGCAAATACATAACGGACGAAGCCACTGCAATCAAAACCCGTGGACGGATCACTGCCACCACGCACATAACGCGTGTGGCGCAGGTCCATCGCCAGGCCGATCAGCGCCTTGCGCAAGTCAGTGACGTTTTCGGCGCTAGCGGGCGTCGAAGCCTTCGCCAGATCCTCGTCCCCATCCACAGCGCCAGTTGCCGCGGCAGCGGTCGACGATGGTGCCGGCGACCCGACATGGAACGTCAGCTCCGAGGTGGATTCAGAGCTCATCGTGGCTGGTTCTGCGGCAACGACACTCGCCACCGCATCAGCCTGTGGCCGCACCTTGACAGCCGCCTTGGTGGCGACATGGTTCTTGGTTGTGCGGTGCGCATGCGCCTTGGTATGCGCCTTGGCGACGCTGCGATTTCCAGCTTGGGTGTGTGATCTGGCGGTCACATGGGGGATATGGCTAGTGGCGTGTGCCTTGGCGACCACGTGCGACTTGACGGGGCTGGTGTGGGTCTTGGCGACCGCGTGCGACTTGACGGGGCTGGTGTGGATCTTGGCGACCACATGCGACTCGGTTGCGGGCTGAACCTTGGCGGTCGTCGTGACTTTCGCCTGAAGTGAGCCCGCTGCCAGCAGCATCGAAATGAGCGCGGCAGCAACAATCGATCGCTTGATGGGCATGCGGTAGAAGTCTCTTGGGGTGTCGCGCAAACCAGCCGGAGAAAGTGCTGGTGACGTGACGAAGCGGTGAACTTACCAAGAAGAACCAGCCCAAACGTTCGATTGAGGTTAACTGAACTATATCGTTTCGGCCGCCTAAGGAGTCATCCATATTCAGCAACATATTGATAAGACAATACTTTTGTTCAGCAAATGCCAATTCGGTCACACAAATTACTGTACCCAAAATGGTCATTCGGGCCAGTAATAAGAATCGGGATAAGGCCGCTTGCCAAAGATCGCCGTACCGATTCGCACCTCGGTCGCACCCTCGGCAATTGCCAGCGGAAAATCGCCGCTCATGCCCATCGACAACCGAGGCAAATCATGTCCGCGCACTACCGCCTGATCACGCAGCTCGCGCAGCAAGCGGAAGCAGCCGCGCACGGCCTCGGGCGTGGGCGAGTTGATGGCCAGCGTCATCAGACCGCGCACACGCATGCTGTCAAAGGCACGCAACGTATCCAGAAATTCGGGCAGTTGCTCGGGCGGCAAGCCGTACTTGCTCGGCTCCTGCGAAGTCTTGACCTGCACCAGCACGTCAATGACCCGACCTTCGAGCTGCAGCCGGTGGTGCAAGGCTGCAGCCAGCTCGGGGCGGTCAAGCGACTGCACCTCGTTGGCCAGGCGCGCGACTTCCTTGGCTTTGTTCGTTTGCAGGTGACCAATCATCACCCAATCAATACTGCAGTCCGCCAGCGGCACGGACTTGTCGCGAATCTCCTGCGCCTTGTTCTCGCCAAAGCGGTGCAATCCGAGCGCGACCGCCGCCCGGATCACTTCTGGCCCGAACGTCTTGCTCACCGGCAGGATGTTGACCTCGTCCGGGTCGCGACCGACGGCGCGACACGCATCGACGACGCGACGGTTGATCTGCACCCAGCTCGCGGCCAGCCAGCTTGTGTCAGTGTGGCTCGATTCGCCCTCGACCATCAGCTACCTGCGCCCTGCGCGTGATGCCGCGCGACCACGTCCGCCACCACCATGCTGATCTTCTTGCCGGTGGGGATGTGTAGAAACTCGTTCGGGCCGTGGGCGTTGGAGTGCGGGCCGAGCACGCCGGTGATCAGGAATTGCGCCTTGGGGAATTTTTCCCCCAGCATGCCCATGAACGGGATGCTGCCGCCTTCACCCATATGCGATGCTGGTGCGCCAAAGTATTCGCGCGAGGCATCGTCCACGGCCTTTGTCAGCCACGGTGACAGCGCCGGCGCATTCCAGCCGCTGCCAGCCTTCTCCACTTCAAACGTCACCTTGGTACCGTATGGCGGATCGCTTTCCAGCAGACGCTTGAGGAAGGCGCCGGCCTGCGCTCCGTTGAGCGTTGGCGGCACGCGCAAGCTCAGCTTGGCCGAAGTCAGCGGGCGCAATACATTGCCGGCGCTTTCCAGCGGGGGAATGCCATCCATGCCGGTAATCGCCAACTGTGGGCGCCACGTCCGATTGAGGACCAGCTCCGTCAGCTCCATGGTCACCGGCTGCGCCCCTTTGACCCACGGAAATTTATCGTAGATATCCGCACCGAGCACCTCGGCCGACAGTGCCGCCTGCTCCACGCGCTCAGCAGGAATGTCAACGTACAGTTCTTTGGGCTTGATCTCGCCGGTGGCCGAGTCCTCCAGCCGCGACAGCAGATCGCGCAGGATGCGGAAACTGTCTGGCACGACGCCCGACGCGTCTCCCGAATGCACGCCCTCCTCCAGCACCTGCACGGTGAGATTGCCACCGGTCATGCCGCGCAGTGAAGTGGTCAGCCACAGTTGGTCGTAATTGCCGCAACCCGAGTCCAGACACACCACCAACGTGGGACTGCCGATGCGCGCAGCCAGGTGATTCACGTAATACGGAAGGTCGAGACTGCCGGACTCCTCGCAGGCTTCGATCAGCACCACGCAACGCGCATGCGGTACGCCTTGTTCCTGCAATGCCAACAGTGCCGACACCGCACCAAAAATCGCGTAGCCGTCGTCCGCGCCGCCACGACCATACAGGCGATCGCCCTTGATCACCGGGGTCCACGGACCCATGCCTTCACTCCACCCGGTCATCTCCGGCTGCTTGTCCATGTGTCCGTACAACATCACCGTATCGTCGCCCACACCCGGCACTTCAATATAGATGAGCGGTGTGCGGCCTTCCGCTTCGAGCACCTCCAGCGTGGCACCGGGCAACGCCGTCAACTTGGATCGGGCCCACGTTGCCATCAGCTTGAGCGCGGCGTCCATGTGCCCGTGCTCCTTCCATTTCGCATCAAACATCGGTGACTTGTTCGGGATGCGGATGTACTCGACGAGTTGCGACACGACCTCTTTGTCCCACAAGTCACTGACGAAGCGGGAAAGGCGGGCGGTATCCATGGGCAAACTCCAGCGCGGGCAAAAGGTAATTGTACTGCGCCAGATGTGACGGCCAACTGCCGACGGGTCAACCAGCAGCAACCCGCCAAGTCGCCTGCGCTACACTCCCGCGCCTCATCCACACGCCCGCCGTGCCGCCATGATCCTGCCGCGTTACCACATTGCCGCGTCCACTATCGCCGGCGCCGGCAAGGGGTTGTTCGTCGATGAAACCGTCGTCGCCGGACGCGTCATCACCGCACCGGACGGGATCAACCAGACGTTTTCCCTGGCGGAAATCGTTGCCTCGCCACAGCTCAGCGGACAATTTTTTTCCAGCGCACGCTGGTTCGAGGATCGTTACACGTTATCGCCGGAGTGGCCGGACGAGTGCTTCATCAACCACAGCTTCACCCCAACTGGCTTGTGGCATCTCGGGTTTGTCTTTGCGCTGGCGGAATTGCCGCCCGGCCGCGAAATCACCGTGGACTACCAGCATCTGCTACCCCCCGGTCAGGCCGAGGATTTTGTCGATTCACAAACTGGGAGGATAATTGCCGGTTCCTCATGGCACGACAGCCTCGCCAGCAGCACGCGCGCGCTGGGTGAGCTGCTGGCCGCTCAGCACAGATCATGATGTTTGAAATACCTACGATTGAAACCGCTCGCCTGCGTCTGACCGCACTGACCGAAGACCACTTCGACGAGTACGCCGCGATGCTCGCCGACCCCGACAGCACACAGTGGGTCGGTGACGGTCAGCCACTGGATCGCACGAACGCGTGGCGTTCGCTGGCCATGCTGCTCGGTCACTGGCAACTGCGCGGTTGCGGCATGTGGGCGCTGGAGCTCAAGGACAGCGGTGACTTTGTGGGCCGCGCCGGACTGATGTACCCCGACGGCTGGCCCGACCTGGAACTGGGCTGGATGCTCAAGCCCGAACACCGTCGTCACGGCTATGCCACCGAGGCCGGTGCGGCCGTATTGGAGTTCGCGTGGCAGCATTTACGCGCCCAGCGCGTGATCAGCCTGGTACGCATCGGCAACGAGGCGTCCGATCGTCTCGCCGAGCGCCTGGGCGGCGAACACATCGAAGACATGGACTTCTACGGCAGCAACCGCCATGTGTTTGCCTACTACCCGCCGCACGCAGTGAACCACCGCGCATACGCGTAAGTCGCAAGCATGTGACGCAGCGTAGGCGTCACATCGCAAGAACGACAAAAGGTTGCGGTTTCAAGCGCCAGCAGGGATCGCTGGCGGCACGGCTTTTTCGACTTTCCGGCGTACCGGCAGCGTGCGCACGATCGTGCTCAGCGCATACATGCGCGCGATATGCACCCAGCCGATAGCCAGCACGATGAGTTGAGTGAGCAACACGACCACGACCAACCCGATGACGCTGCCGCGATCCATGGATATCCGCAGCAACCCGAGCGCAAGCGCCACGGCGTAGCCAATCACGCTGATACCGACGAAATACGCCAGGACGGACAGCGGGCGGCGCAACAACAGTAACCAACCGCGACCAAACGCACGCGTGGCCGAGCGCAAGCCAGCGTCGGCCATGAACGCCGCTCGTGCGCCGTCCAGCACCATCTGCGCGACGACCCACAACACCACGAGCGCAGCCAACGTCCACTGCGAGGCGTGGTCGGCGCTGGATTCCAGCAGCGCACGTCCTGCAAATTTGCTGGCAGCACCAGACGCCGCACCCGCCACGATCGCCACTACCGCATAAGCCAGGATTGACCACAACAGCAGGCGAAACATGCGTGCATATTCGACGACGCCGCATTGCAGCAGGTGGCCGAAACCGAGCACCCGGCCAGCCAGCGCACTGCCCACCACCATGCCATTGAGAAACGGACTCAGCAGTAGGGTCAACGCGAGCGCGACCAGAGCGCTGCCACCGAGCGCGGCCGATGCCGGCCTCAGCGCGGCCATGGTGTCGCCAAAGGCCAATGCATCAAAGCCACTGGCCCACGCCTGGGCATGCACGGAATGATTCAACACGCCGCCCAACGCGCTCCACAACGGCAGGCTGACAACGGCCGTGGGAATCAGCAGCGTGCCGACCCAGAGCAGCAACAAGCGCCACTGCGTGGCAGCTCCCACGGCACGCAGGACAGCGTGATGATCGACTCGTCGAGTTTTCACGTCAGCCATCACAATGACCCTACCAGGGAATGGAAAACCTGCACGAGTGCGGCGACATCGGCGCTCCAGCGCCGCGCGGCGGCACCGTTGGACTTCGTCGCGTAACTGTCATTGATCTTGTTGCCATCCAGCAGCAGCGTGCGCGCGGGGTCAAGCTCGGCGGATGCCACTTTGGTCGGCGCCGAAAATTCGAAACGTGCCCAGCGGCGAGTGTCATTCCAGCGCACATCGCGACTACTGCCATCGGCAAATTTCACGCGCAACAATTGGGCCACGGGCGCACCATCACGGATCACCGTCACCGTGCTGTGCCAAGGGAACGGCCCGCTGCCATCCTTCGCGTTCGGGTGCGCTTTATGCCAGGCATCCCGCTGCTTGTCGATGCGCTTGTTACGCTCGACGGCAGTCGTTTCCGCACGTTTGCCAGCCTGCAGGAAACTTCCCGCCGGCGGCAACACTTCATGCGTGTCGATACTGCTGACGCGGTCATCGATGAACGCCGTGCCATATACATAGCGGGCGAAGATGTCGTTGACGGCACCCGCGTCGCCAGTACCCTCGGCCAGCGCCGCGCGCAAATCGGCAGCTGACGGGTGGCGGAAGCGCCAGCGCCGGTAATACTCGTGCATGCCGCGGCTCATCGCCGCCTTGCCAACACGCTGCTCCAGGTCGTGCATGGCGATTGCCGTACGCGCGTAGACCGTGCCATAGCTTCTGCTGGACAAGCGATCCCAACTGTTTTCGCCTAGCGGATCCACGGGGTGCAGTAATCCGGCTCCGAGCCGATCCATGACGAAGCTGCCGATGCTCGCAGTCAGCCCAAGGCGCTTCATCCAGCCCGTCCCAACGTGCAACGACTGGCCGCGATCGTGCAGCATGCGGTCATCCCAGTACTGGTTCATGCCCTCGTCCAGTACCGGCTCCTCGAACTCGTTGGAGGCGAGGATGCCGTAGAAGTAGCCATGGCCGAATTCGTGAATGTTGACAAAGTCGAGCGAGTACTGCGTCGACGTACCCGCCTCGACCTTGGCGTAACCCTCGGCGGTAAAGAACGTCGGGTACTCCATGCCACCGGCCTCGGAGGCGTTGTAAGGCGGAATGACCACCGTCACCGTCTGATACGGATACGCACCCAGCGTCTGTGAGAAATATGTCAGCGAGTCAGTCGTCGCCCGCAACGACGGCGCGGCACTGGCGACATATTCCGCCGGATAGATCACGCGCACCGCAACGTCCGGACTGCCCGGTCCCTGCCAACTGCCGTCCAGGGTTTTGTAACCCTTTGCTGCGACCCACGCAAAATCGTGCACGTCGCCCTGCACAAAGTGATACGTGGTCTTGCCATTGGCCTGTTGCGGCGCACCTTGCTGCTTGCCGACGGCGCCAACGGTATAGCCATCGGGCACAGTCAAACGCACGTCGTAAAGGCCGAAATCCGCGTAAAACTCGCTGTTGAAATGAAACTCATGCACGTTCCAGCGCGGCGCCGTGGCACCACGTTCGCCGGGCAATTCCAGCACACCGATCTTGGGAAACCATTGCCCGACCAGATTGAAATCGCCAAACCAGCCGGTACGCTCGACGACGCGCGGCAACTGGCTGTGAAAATCCATGTCCAGCGCCAGCGTGCCACCGGCCGGTACCGGCTCGGCCAGTTCCACGCGCACGACGGTCTGATCGGTTGCCGGACCACCGTCGGGTTGGACAAAGCGCCACTTCAGTGGCACACCGCCCTGGCGGACCTGTTGCAAATTGATCCAGCCCCACTCGCCTTTCTTCAACGTCGCCGCGCCGCGCGAGCGGCCGTGGGCGGTAAGCACCTTGCGTTCCGTGAACCAGGTGCTGCCATCGTTCTGAAAAGCATTGAGGTACAGATGAAAGTAGACGTGGGTCACCGGCTGGTCGCTACGATTGCGCCAGGTCATATGTTGCTTGCCAGTCACCGCGTGCTTGGCAGTGTCCAATTCGGCATCAATGGAATACGTCACCACGCGATCAGACAACGTGGCCTCGTTGCCAGTGCGCTCACCACCCCACGCATCGGCGGCGCTTGGCACCGTCGGCGCATCGGCGTTGGCAGAAGCAAACGGAATATCCGCGTAGATCGCGCTGGGAGCGACGGGGTGGGTCACGACGGTACTGGTAAACGCCGGCTTGGGGATTGGGGCCTGGCCCTGCGCCGTAACAACACCGATCAATCCCGCCAGCACATACGTCGCGCCAGCCCAGACGAAGGCGCTGATCCCTCGATGTTGTATCCCCCACATGCCGACAACTCCCCTGATCAGGATCGCTAGCGTGGCACTTAATGCACCCGGATCACATAAGCCAGAGGTCATGCCCGCGCATCATGTCAGCGCACCTGACGCTGGCGTCGGTGCGCCACCCGCCAGCGCGATTTCAGTACACATCGCGGCGATAGCGACCCTCAGCACGCAACTGCTCCACCTGCGGCGTACCCAGCACTTCACGCAACACCGCATCCACCGCCGGGGCCATGCCCGCAAGGCTGCCACAGACGTAAATCGCTGCGCCTGCGTCGACCCAACGTCGCACTTCGTCGGCGGCCTCACGCAAACGTTGCTGCACGTAAATACGCTTCGGCTGATCACGTGACCAAGCGAAATCCGCGCGCTCCAGTTCGCCACTCGCCAGCCACTGCTCGATCTGCTCGCGATAATAGAAATCATGTGTGGCGCTGCGTTCGCCGAACAGCAACCAATTGCGCGACTGGCGCGTGGCAATGCGTGCTTCCAGCAACGCCCGCAGGGCCGCCATGCCGGTGCCATTGCCGATCAAGATCAACGGGCATGCAGCGGCAGGCAGATGAAAGTTGATGTTGCTGCGCACACGCAAGGCGATCTCTGCGCCGACTTCGGCCTGCTCGGCCAGCCAGTGCGAACCCAACCCGGGGCCACCATCGGGTCCATGCATCTGGCGCACCAGCAGGTGGAGTGCACCGTCACCGGGCAACGAAGCGATGGAGTACTCCCGATGCGGCAAACGTTGCACCATTGCCGCCACGCCGGCGGCATCCAGGCCAGCAACTTCATCGGCGGACGGCAGGCGCGAGCGGGCGAGCAGCGCAGCGAGCGTCAGCCGCTCGCGCGCCGCAGTCACCAGCGTCGTACCGTCCAACCCGTACGCCGCCAACCACGTGCTGACTGCGTGCGGCGCCTGACACGGCCCGATCTCCACCAGATCGCCTGCTTGCCACCTCACGTTGCCCTGCAACGACTGCAACGCCACGTCGAAACACGGCTCGCCTACGCTGCCCGGATTCATCAGGCGCCGCGCCAGCAACCGCCAGCGCTGATAGCGTGGAGTTTGCCAGTCGGGCAAGTCGCGGCTGCCGGTGACAAGCGCCAGACAATGTTGCCAATGGCGCAGCGCGGATTCGTCCTCACTGTCCACTTCCACCAGATCAAACAACGGTTGGGCACCGCTGGCTTGCAGCCACCGCACCAGTTTATGGCCGAAGCCGCAGAAATCGTCGTAGTCACTGTCGCCAAGCGCGAGCACGCCGTAGCGCAAACTCGACAACTCGGCCGGTCGCGCCATGTACGTCTGCAAGAACATCGCCGCGTCATCGGGTGGCTCACCGTCACCCGTGGTGCTCACCACAAACAACACGCAACCCGTCGCGCGCAACTCGTCAACATTGAGTGCACCCAGACTATCCAGTCGCGCCGTCACGCCCGCGCCATGCAGCATCTGTTCCGTCTGCCGCGCCAACTGCTCGGCAAAACCGGTCTGGCTGGCGAACACAACGCGTACTGCCGCCAGCGCCGGCACTGCGTCCACGTGGCTGGCGTGTCCGACGATGGTCGTCTCCGCATCGCCGGTGGCGGCCTGATCAGCCTGCACCAAGGGTGCCCGTGGTGGCAATGACCGCGGATGCTGGCGCCGCCACGCCGTCCAGCCCAACCAGGCTGACCACGCCGCCGCAACGGCGAGCGCCACAACGCCCACCACCTGCCAATGCAACGTACTTTGACCGACCAGCGACATGCCGAGCGTGCCCAGCAGCAAACTGCTCGCATACCCTCCGCGCGATGGAAGCCTTGTAACTGCACAGCGACGCGACTGGCTCGACATTGTTGCTGACTGTGACTGCATACTCATCCATGGGCCGCCACCACGACGTGACGCGCTGGGCGGACAATATTTTCGAGGTTGACGCGCCGCAGAAATGCGGCGGAGCGTAGCTGTAATCATTAGACTGCAAACGCGAATCAATCTCAATAACAGCGACAGCGCACCCAGGACTGACAGTCGGCGTGCTGGTCTGCCCGCTACCCAAGCCGCCAAGACACACCCGCGTTCGCTCCGCCCGCCTACCCGCCTGCAGTACACCCGCTTATGATCGACCGTGCGGCAGGCCCGCGACGTGCAACCACTGGAACTCTCATGCGCATTCTGTTGGCTGAGGACGATCGATCCATCGCGGCGGGCCTCTGTGCCGCGCTGCGCCACGTTGGCCATGCGGTGGATCACGTCGCCAGCGGCAACCTGGCGGATACCGCCCTGCGTGATCACAACTACGACCTGCTGGTGCTGGATCTCGGTCTGCCGGCGCTTGATGGCAGCGAGGTGCTGCAACGTCTGCGCGGACGTGGTGGGGCGTTACCAGTGTTGGTGATCACCGCGCGCGACAGCCTGGCCGAGCGGGTCCGGGTGCTGGATCTGGGTGCCGACGATTACCTGGTGAAGCCGTTTGCGCTGGCGGAGTTCGAAGCTCGCGTGCGGGCCCTGTTGCGCCGACGCAACAGCGAAGGCAAGCCGGAGCTGCAACTGGGTCGTCTGCGCCTGGACTTGCCGGGCCATCGCGCATGGCTGGACAAGAGCGCACTGGAACTGACCGCACGCGAATTTGGTTTGCTGGAAGCACTGGCATTGCGCGCCGACCGGGTCACCAGTCGCGCACAATTAGTCGAAGCACTGTGCGACTGGGATCAGGAGTTGACTGACAACGGGCTGGATATCGCCATTCACCGCCTGCGGCGCAAGTTGCAGGGCAGCGGCACCAGCGTCCGCACCATCCGTGGCTTGGGCTATCTGCTGGAAGAAGCCGACGAAGCCACCGGCGACGCGCCATGAGCTGGCTGCGTAGCCGCCAGCTTCGCCCCAGCCTGCGCCGCCGTCTGCTGATTTTTCTCCTCATTCCGATGGCGACGTTGCTGTTGCTGGACGCCGGCCTCACATACGGCGTCGCGTTGCACTACGCCAACCATGTCCACGATCAAGACCTCAGCGACGACGCCATCACCTTGTCGACCATGTTGGGCGACAAGGAACTTGGCAACGTACTGGCCCCGCAAGCGCGCTTTCTTCTGGAATACGACCCCGGTGGCCGCGACTACTTCGCCGTCAGCAGCAGCAAACGTGGCCTGCTCGCCGGCAACCCGCGACTGCTGCCGAAGACCCAGGTCATCGGTGCCGCACCGACGCTTTACGACACCCGTCTGGACAAACATGCGCTGCGCGCCGCCACCGTCGCCACCGTGGCGCCCCACGACGCCCAGGACATCCTCACCATCACCGTTGCCGAAACGCTGCGCGACCGCCATGCGCAAGCTCGCGATATTTTGCTGCTCGCCAGCCTGATGCAGACGTTCTTGCTGGTGTGTGTATTGCTGTTGGTATGGTTTGGCGTGAGTCGGGGTCTGCGCGTACTCGAGCCGCTGACCGCTCGCTTGGCGGCACGCATGAACGAGCTCACGCCCATCGGCGGCCCTGATGTGCCGCAGGAAATTTTGCCGCTGACGCGCACCATCGACGCCTTGTTCGATCGCTTGCGCGGCGCGCTGGCGTTGCATGACCGTTTTATCGCCGACGCCGCGCACCAGCTACGTACGCCGCTGGCGGGACTCAGTCTGCACGTTGATCGCGCGCTTGCCGATCCGCAGCCGGCGACAGTCGCGGATGCCTTGATGCACATCCATCGCCTGACCCAACGCGCCGCCCGCACCACCTCGCAACTGCTGGCACTCACCCGTGCGCAGGCGCCTGCCTTGAACGAAGGCGAGAGCCATCCCCTGGATCTGGCCCGGCTCATTCCCGACGCGGTGGCACTGCGCGTGCACGAAGCACTTGGCGCCGGCATCGATCTCGGTTACGCGGCGCCTGCTAAGCAACCGCTGTGGATCTTGGGCGATGCTTCGCGTGTGCTGGATTTACTGGACAACCTGATCGACAACTGCCTGCATTACGCCGGACGCGGCAGCAGCGTCACGGTCACGCTAGAGTCGGCAAAGAACGGCGCGGTCACGCTCAAAGTGGAGGACAACGGGCCGGGTGTGCCGCCCGATTTGTTGCCGCATCTGAGTGAACGTTTTTTCCGCGCGCCGGGGAGCAACGAAGAAGGCAGTGGCCTGGGGCTGTCCATCGTGCAAAGCATCGCCGAGCGCCATCACGCAGAAGTAATTTATCAATCCGGTGAAGCAGGCGGTTTGTGCGTGGAAGTGTGCTTCCCGTCTGTGTCCATGGCAACCTGGAGTGCGCCAGCAGCGCTACTTTGCCATGTCGATGCGACGCCCCTCCCGCATCGATGACCTTTCACGTCCACAATAGCCATCTCACGCTCGATCAACACGCCAACCTTCTTCACGGGCGCCAACGCACCAACGTTGAACTATCGCATCCCCATGGAAACCAGCACGCCGTGTTTTTTCTTTCCCTGAGCAAGACCCGTTGTGGCAACCGGCTGTGCAGATGCGTGACCGCCGCACTGCTCGTCGGGCTCGCTGGTTGCGCCGCACCGTTGCCAAAACTGACGCCGCCGCTGCCTGCGCAATGGCAGCATGCAGCCAACCTCGCCAGTGCAAAGCCCACCGACCTGCACGGTTGGTGGCACGCCTTCGCGGATCCTGAACTCGATGCTCTGGTTGACCGCGCGTTGGCCAACAATCTGCAAGTGGCCGAAGCCGTGCAGCGCTTGCGCGCCGTGCGCACGCTGCAGCGCCGTTCCCATGCTCGTTATCTGCCAGCACTTGATGCCCGCACCAGCGATGTGACCGACCCCGACGCCAGCGCCTCATTCCTCGTCGCCGGCTTTGATGCAACCTGGGAGCTCGGCCTGTTTGGCCGCGCTACAGGGAGCCAACGCGAGTCACAAGGCACCTTGAACGCCAGCGTGGCGGATCTGCGTAGTGCCCAGGTCAGCCTGGTGGCGGAGGTCGTGCGGGAATGGATCACCCTGCGCACTGCACAACAACTCGAACAGCAACTGGCCCAGATCAGCCGGAGCAAGTTGCAACAACAGCTGGCGCTGCAAACGCGCCACCGCTTGCAACTCGCTGCGCCTGATACCGTGGAGCAAGCCACCGCAGCCTACGCACAATCGCTTGCCGCGCTGGCGGCACCGCGCCAGTCCATTGTGGCCAGCGCCCAACAACTGGCACTTTTGCTCGGTCAAAACCACCCTGATTCCGCATGGTTGCAGCCCGGCACGCCACCCGATCTGGGCGTCTGGAGTCTGGACAACGCGCCTATCGATATCTTGCGCACGCGGCCTGAAATTGCCCGCGCCGAGGCTGACGTGTTGCGCGCCGCCGGCGAACTGGCCACCGCTCACGCCGACCGCTTTCCGCGCGTCGGCCTCGGTGCTTCCATGGTCTGGGCGACCGACATCAACAACAACCACGAACGCTCAACCACACCCAACGGCATCGCATCTGCTGGACCGATGCTGAACATTCCGCTGTTTGACTGGGGCATCCGTCGCGCGGCACAAAATGCCAAGGATCACGAGCTGCAAGCCAGTGTGTTGGCGTACCGCCAAGCGGTATTGCAAGGCGTAACGGAAGTGGAAGTTGCACTGGGCAGTCTGCAACAACAGCAACAACGCGAGCAAAACAGTCGTCTGGCGTGGCAGGCTTTGCAGCGCGCCGAGCATGCCGTGCAAACGCGCGTGCAGCTGCAGCTGAGCAGTCCGCTCGAGCGCGCCACCAGCCAGATCGCCACCGCGCAGGCTGCCATTGAGCTGGATGAATCGCGCGCGGCACACAGTCTTGCCTATGTCGCGTTGTTCAAGGCATTGGGCGGCGCACCACGACCAAGCAACACGATCAGCGGCGATGGCTCGCCTGGCGCCACTTCGCCGCCACCCGCTGAATCTGCCGTGTCAGGTCGCCGCTGATGGTCGCCCTCGCGCGAAAAACGCTGATCTACGAATGGCGACGCTTTCTGCCAGCGATGCTGGCAGTCGGCTTCGCCGGCTTGTTGCAACTGCTGCAAATTGCGTTGGTGCTGGGCATCTTTGGCAGCACCAGTTTGTACATCACCGGCTCGTCCGCCGACGTGTGGGTGGGCTATCCGGGCACGCAGAGTGTTGGCCAAGGGCGTTCCATTGACGCCGACATCGAGTCGCGGGTCTTGATGGATCCGGCAGTTGAGCGCGTCGAACCTTACCTGTGGGTGGACGGGGATTGGCGTGGACCCGGCGAAACCGGCGGGGTGTCGGTATTTGTCTCGGGAATCGACCCGCGTGCTGATGGTCTGATGTTTTCCAACGCGCTTGCACCCGACTTGCGCAAACGTCTGGCCGAACCGGACGCGGTGGTGGTGGACCGCTCGGAGCTGGATCAGTTGGGCGTGACGCTCGGCCAAACCGCCACCATCAACGGTCACCAGGTACGCGTGGTTGGCATCAGTTCCGGCTTGCGCGCGCTGGGCGGCGTGAACGTGTTGTGCTCGCTGGACACGGCACGCCGATTGGACGGCGACGTTACCGACACCGGGCCCACGTATCTGGTGGCCAAGCTGCGCGACCCGAAGCAGGCGGAGGCGGTTGCCATCCGCTTGCGCGGCAGCACCGCGTTCGGGCCATACACCACGTGGAGCGCCAGCGATTTCGCCAGTCGTTCGGTACGCTACTGGTTGTTTGACACCGGCGCGGGTGCCGGGGTGTTGTTTCTGGCCGGCATCGTATTTCTGGTTGGCGCCGTCATCACCAGCCAAACCCTGATCGCGGCCGTGAACGGTTCGGTGCGCGAGTACGCCACGCTCAATGCGCTGGGCGTGGGAGTCGCGGCGCTGCGCGGCGTGGTACTGGAGCAGGCGTTCTGGGTCGGTGCCCTGGGTCTGCTTGGCGCCGGCGCACTCGGCATCGTGTTGATGCTGCTGGCGCGCAGTCAGGATGTGCCCGTCGTGCTGACCGTGCCGGCGGCACTGGCGTGCATCATTGTGGTAATGGGTCTGGCCGCCGTGTCCGGTTTGGCGGCGATGCGCAGCCTGCGCAACGCTGACCCCGCCACGCTGCTGCGGTGAGCACCATGTCAGCTGCCGCCATCGTGCCCAACGAAATAGTAGCGCCCGCGCTGATCGCCGAAAACGTCAGCAAGGCATTTGTATCCGGCCACCAACGTACCCAGGTACTGAACGGGCTTTCCCTGAGCGTCAACGCCGGCGAGCTCACCTTGATTTCCGGGCCTTCCGGCTGCGGCAAAAGTACCCTGCTGGCGGTATTGAGCGGCTTGCAGAAAGTCAACAGCGGACGCGTCCACGCGCTTGGCAGTGAGCTGGGGCAACTTGATTTGCGCGCGTTGGAGCGCTTCCGGCTGGAACACACCGGCTTTGTCTTCCAGGGCTTCAATTTGTTTCCGGCACTGACCGCACTGGAACAAGTCGAGTTACCCCTTGACTACATGGGCCTGGCGCATGACGAAGCCCGCGAGCGCGCCCGCCAGTCGCTGGAAGAAGTTGGCCTGAGCCACCGCAGCACGCTGCGCCCGTCCGAACTATCCGGCGGCGAGAAGCAGCGCGTGGCGATCGCGCGGGCCTTGGCGAAAAACCCGGATCTGTTGTTCGCCGACGAGCCCACCAGCGCGCTGGACGCGGCGAATGGACAAATCATCATCGATATCCTGCACCGGATCGCGCGCGGGCATGGCACTACGGTGCTCTGCGTCAGTCACGACCCGCGCCTAGTTATCCACGCCGACCGCGTGTTGACGATGGAAGATGGCCGCATTCTCAGCGACCGGCGCAACCACGCGCCCGTAAACCCCAGTTAGAGTAGACAGCATGAAGTGTTTCGCTTTCATTCCATGGGTGTGCGCACGCGCCACGCCTCTTGTCCGCGTCGGTGGTGTCGCGCTGACACTGGCCCTGTTGCTGCCTGCCTGCTCGCAACCGCACGACGCGTCAGCCGCTGGCAACGCCGCCCCAGTCGCCCACAACCTTGCAGCCGTGGCGCGCGGCAAGGTCGACATTGAAGGCGGTTTGCTCGCACTGTCGATGCCGCGAGAAGGTACCTTGGCCAGCGTGGCGGTGCATGAAGGCGACCACGTCAAACAAGGACAACTGCTGGCGACCATGGACGTCGAGCCGGCGACGCTTGCCGTTGCCGCAGCCCAGTCGGCAGTCCAGGAAGCGCAGGCGCAGCAGAAACTCGTCAGCATCAAACAGACTGCGGCAAAGCAGCGCGCGACACGACTTGCCGCTGCCGTGAGCGCTGGCGCCGGCGACGGGCAGAGCGCCGATGACGCGCGCGAAGCCGCCGCGCAACTGGTCGCCGAAGAACAATCTGCTGCTGCCGCACTAAGCATGACCCAGCAAAAGCTCACGCAGGCGCGTTACGAACTGAAGCTGCGCAGCTTGGTCGCGCCGTTTGACGCCCAGGTTATCCACGTCTCAGCTCAGCCCGGCGCCAATGTTTCACCAACTTCCGGCCCGCTATTTACTCTGTTGCCGGAAAAGCCACGCATCGTTCGCGCCGAGCTCAACGAAAGCTTCGTCGGCGCCATCCATCCCGGCATGCACGCGTCGGTGTCGGCCAACGATGACACGTACAACATCCAATGGAGTGCACACGTGCTGCGCGTCGGCCAGGTTTACGGGCCGGCCACGCTGGAAAATGATCCGCAAGTGCGTGCCAACGCCCGCACCGTGGAGTGTGTATTGGCGTTCGATCAGCCGCAGAATCTGCGCATCGGGCAGCGGGTCATCGTGCGTTTCGATACGGCCAAATCGCCTAACAACGCACACACTCCGGCGAAAGACTGAAGAAACCGCGGTCTGCAAGCATGCTGCGATAAACAAGGCACCGCGAGCTTGCGGCAGCCTGCCATGCACGGGGCGACAGCGTGATCCAGCAGACCGAGTTTTTCTTCCAGGGTGGGCGCAGCGGCGTGCTGCTCATTCACGGGCTGACGGGCACGCCGATGGAAATGCGCCTGCTCGGCAAAGGCCTGAATCGCGCTGGTTTCACCGTCTATGGCATGCAGTTGGCGGGTCATTGCGGCGACGTGGAAGACTTGCTCGCCACGGGGTGGCGCGACTGGTACGCCAGCGTCGAAAAAGCCGCCGACGACATGCTCGGCAAAGTCGATCATTTGTTCGTCGGCGGCCTGTCGATGGGCGCACTGCTGGCACTGAAACTTGCCGCCGAGCGCCCGCAGCAGATTTCCGGTGTGGGCGTCTACGGCGCCACGTTCCGTTACGACGGCTGGAGCATTCCGCGCTTCGCGCGATTGTCTTTCATGCTGCCACTGCTGAAGAAATTCGGCATTGGCCGCAACCAAAGTTTCATGGAACAGCCACCGTACGGCATCCGCGACGAACGCCTGCGCGCACAGATCAGCAGTGCCATGCTCCGCGGCGACAGCGCGGCGGCAGGTCTCCCCGGCAACCCATGGTATTCACTGGCCGAGTTGCACGACCTGGCCAGCAACGTGCGTCACCAACTGCCACAGGTCGTCGCACCCTGCCTGGTGGCGCACGCCAGCGAAGACGACGTTGCCAGCATCAAGAACGCGCAACTGGTCGTGCGCGAAGTCAGTGCGCCCGCCGAACTATTGCTGCTGCAAGACAGCTATCACATGATCACGGTCGACAAGGAACTGCGCACCTTGATCCAACATTCAGCCGCGTTTTTTGCCCGCGTTGTCGCCGCCGACACCGCACAACAAGTGGCGGCATAATCATGCTCGCCGCCAGCGTCATTACCCCGCTGGTCGGCACTTTGTGGCTGCTCAATATCGTGCTCGACACGGGCGGTCAGCTCGCCTTCAAGGCAGCTGCGGGTGACGACCGCGCCGGTGACGGGCTCGCGCGCTGGAAATACATGGCGTCACGACCGTGGCTGTGGCTTGGTATCGGCAGCTACGTGTTCGAATTTCTGGTCTGGATTGCCTTTCTGTCGTTGATCCCGCTCTCCGAAGGCGTCTTGCTCGGGTCCATCAATATCGTCGCAATCATGCTCGCCGGGCGTTTCCTGTTTGGCGAGAAACTCACGCGGTTGCGCGTCACCGGCATCCTGCTGGTTACCGTTGGCGTGACGATTGTGGGCCTGGCCGGATGAGACGCTTCTACCTGTTCGGCTTTCTGCTGCTGATGGGTTTTGATACCTTGGCCCAGATCAGCTTCAAATACGCCGGCACGCAAGCATTGCCTTTCGCGGCCAATCTGGCGTGGGTGTTGCGCGTCTTCAGCGACCCATGGATTTACGGCGCCTTGATCGGCTACGTAGGTGCCTTCTTCACCTGGATGGCGGTGCTGAAACACGCACCGATTGGCCCCGCGTTTGCTGCCTCGCATCTGGAAGTCGTCTCGGTGATGCTGCTGTCCATCTGGCTGTTTGATGAACAACTGACGCTACCCCGCGTCATCGGCGCGTTGCTCATCATCGCCGGCATCGCTTGCCTTGGGCTGGCCGAAAACAACGAACAGCCACTACCGACCACAGCCGACGCCGGCACGGCGCAAGCCTGAGCTGGCGCGGTACGCTGCAGCCATGTTGCCTCGCCGCCAGCACGAACTCCCGCCCACCGCCGGCCTGCCACTGCACTGGTCCGACTTGCTCCCGGGCGCACCCAGCCTGGCCGCCACGATAGCCACGCAGCTGGGCACGCCGCCGCTGCAACTGGAGTGCTCCGGCAGCGCCTGCCTGCTGGTCGCCTTGCGCACCTTGCGCCAGTTGCGGCCGCAGCGTCGACGCGTTGTGGTGCCCGCGTTCACCTGTCCGCTGGTGGCCATCGCTGTGCACCAGGCCGGGCTTGAACTGCAGCTCTGCGATCTGCGCCCCGGCCACTACGACATGGACCCGGCCACCCTGCGCGCCCTCTGCGACGAACAGACACTGGCGATCATTCCCACTCATTTGGCAGGCCGCGTGGCCGATGTCGACGCTGCGCTGACCGTTGCACACCGCGTCGGCGCGTACGTTATCGAAGACGCCGCGCAAGCACTCGGTGCACGCCACAACGGTACCAGCGTAGGGCTGGCCGGCGATGCGGGCTTTTTCAGTCTCGCCGCCGGTAAAGGTCTATCCATCTACGAAGGTGGATTGCTGGTGGCACGCGATCCGGTACTACGCGAACAACTCGCCCGCACCTCCGCGCGCAGCGTGCCCTCCCGTTTCAGCATGGAGTGCAAGCGCAGCGTGGAACTACTCGCCTACGCCGCACTGTATCGACCCAACGGGCTGCGGCTCGCCTATGGCAATCCATTGCGCCGCGCACTGCGCCGTGGCGATCCCGTCGCCGCCGTGGGCGACGATTTCCCGCTGACTATCCCATTGCACCGCGTTGGCCGCTGGCGCCAAGCCGTCGGTGCCCACGCTGCAACCCGCCTGCCCACCTTCACCAGACAGCTCGCAGCACAGGCCAAACAGCGACGCGCGCGACTGCGCCAAATCCACGGTATTGAAGTGCTCGATGATCCCGCCGGTGCCGCAGGCACTTGGCCGTTTTTACTGCTGTTGCTGCCAGATCAACCTCACCGTGACGCGGCGCTGGCCCCACTGTGGGAAGCCGGCCTCGGCGTCAGCCGTCTGTTCATCCACGCCCTGCCAGGCTACGACTATCTAGCCGCCATCGTGCCAAGGCAAGACGTACCCAACGCCCGCGATTTGGCCGCCCGCAGCCTCAGTATCAGCAACAGCCTGTGGCTCACCGACGCTGATTTCGAAATCATCTGCAATGCGCTGGAATCCATCGCGACTTGATTGACTCGAGCCGATCCATCAACGTGCCCGCTCCACGACCGCAGCCAGCAATTGCAGGTTCAACGCATGTTGCTGCGCTTGCCAGCTCGCCAATTCGGCCGGGTCAATTTTCGGCTGTTCATCCAGTGCGGATAATTTGCGTTTCCACCAACTCGCATACTGGTAGCGCGACACCTCGCCGTTGATATCACTGCCGATCAAGCCGTGGCGCAAGCTGCCAATCAACGCCAGCGCATGCGTTGTCAACAGACGGCCTTGATCCCAGTTGGTATGCGCTACTTCAGTGGCAAAGACGTCCTTGTCGATGGATAGATAACTTGGGGTGGTTTGCGTGCGCTGCGATTGGATGAACGCATCCACCAGTGCGTCTGGCGTATCGAAATTGCGAAACGCGCGGGCCAGCCCAAAGTGACGTGACCAACTGGTGTCGACGCCCATGCTCCAATATGTCAGCTTGCCGCGCAGCAGTGGCGTCAGATAATTTTCCCACGCGTGGCCGCGACCAATATCGTGCGACGTGATACCCAGCACATGCACGTGGCCAACTTGCGGCAGCAATGCGACCTTGCGTACCCACGAACCGCAATGCACGCCAAACGGAAAGCGCATGTTGTCGGGGTGGTTGTCCAGCACAACCACCTGTATCGGTGCGATGGCATGGTGGCGTGCAATCAGCGGCCAGCTCAGGTGATGAAAATCACCACTGCCCATGAATACGCTGCCGTGCTGCGCCGGCAACAACTCGTCCAGCTCGCTGCGAAAGCGGCGCATGGTGGAGAGCGAACAACCGAAACGCAGTGCTTCCTGCCAATGTTCCAATGGCAACACCAAGCGATCGGGCAATGGGCCGACCGAGTGGTCAATATCAAGTACGACCGGACGCCGGCTCAAGTCATGCATCAGCGGCCTCCGCTGCCGTCTGCCAATTGCGATCACTTTCAAAATGACTGCCAAGCCGACGCAGCAACCAGCGTAGTAGTGGGTTGCGCGCGTACACAGCGTGACGCGTGAATGTCATCTGCGCGCCAAGGAAGGACTTCACTTCCGGGTCGGTCCAACCGGCCACGTAATGCGTCAGGGCGTGCTCACGCGCATAGTGCAAATTATGCATCCAACTGACGAAATACAAGTTCTGTTCGCGCGCCTGTGGATACGCGAAACCGATGTACTTGTCGACCAACTTGCCACCGTGCTCGTAACACAGGTTCCAGCCAATCATCTGGCCCGCGTGGCGATACACAAACACGACACCGCGAGTTTCTGCGTCCTGCAACAGCGCACGAAAGAATGCGGCGCTGAGTCGATCAAAGTGAATCTCGCTTTGGGCGTAAACGTTGTCGAACAATGCGTAATACTCGCTCAGCACAGCCTCATCACGGAAGCGTGCGTCACCGGTGCGCACAGTTTCGATATCCAGATTTGCGCACGAACGCAGCTTGCGTCGAATGTTTTTCCGCCGACCCGGCGATAGCCGCGCCAGATATTCATCATCCGACGCAAAATCAATCGGCACCCAGGCCAACGCCTGCCCTTCCAGCAGCACGTAGCCTTCGGCCTCGCACGCTGCCGCAAAGTCGTGCGCGCTGGCGTTTTCCGCCGCGCTGAGCAGCGGTGACTCCTGCGCAATGTCCTTGACGATGAGCAGTTTGCAATCACGCCCATATGTCGCCTTCAGCCCGCGTGCCAATGCCACAGGTGCCACATCAGGCGGCAACGGCGCGTACTCGGACACCGTGGTCCCGGCAAAGCGGGTACGCCACTGCAACACACGCCCCCAATAGCGATACAGCGGCAGCCGTGTGACGCGCCGACGCAACACATGATCTGCCGTGGTGAGCAGATTGAACCGCGCGACAAAACACGGCATGCCCTGCGGCGACGATTCCACCATGAACCCGGCTGGCGGGTGGGTCATGAACGCCTGCAACAGCGCATCCGGTTCCAGTTGTGCAATGAAAGGCATGAGTAAGCAAATCTACCTAAACTGAGCGGAACATCGCATTGTCACGCGTCACCAAGGAGAACCCTGCCGTGAACGAAACGATCCAGCTCCAAGTATTCGAGATTATCGCCAAGGCGGCGAAAATCGACGCCTCCACCATCAAACCCGAATCCACATTGAAGGACTTGGGCATTGCGTCACTCGACGCTATCGAGTTGATCTTCGACATCGAAGAACACTTCAACATCAACTTCCCCGAGCAGCAGGGCGCGAATTTCGATACCGATACGGCGCAAAGCCTGGTGGCCGCCGTGCAGCAGGCGCTGGACACCAAACCAGCGGAAGGCGCAGAAGGCAAATAATGTCCACTCCATCGACACGCCGCGTGGTCATCACCGGCATGGGCGCGGTCAGCGCGCTTGGCATCGGCGCAGAAGCCTTGTGGACCGGCCTGCGCGAAGGTCGAAGCGGCATCCGCGCGTTGCGCCACAAGGATGCTGGCCGCCTGCGGGTGAAAGTTGCGGCGCAAGTACCGGAGACTTTTGACCCAAGCGCAACCATCGACGAACGCACCATGCCGCTGTTGGACCGCACCTCGCAATTCGCACTGAGTGCCGCCCACGAAGCCATTGCCCAATCCGGACTCGACTTCACGCAGAACAATCTGGGCGGGCGTACCGCCACCATCGTGGGTACCGGCGTCGGCGGCGAAACCACGCAAGACGAACAAAGCCGGCGCCTGTACGCGGAAAACTCCACCCGCACGCACCCGCTGACCATTGTGCGCTTGATGACCAATGCATCGGCCAGCCAGATCAGCATTGCCTATGGCTTGCGCGGGCCGGCATTTGCTGTGGCCAGCGCTTGCGCCTCGGCCAATCACGCCATCATCCAGGCGGCGCAGATGATTCGCTACGGCTTGGCCGATGTTGCCGTTACCGGCGGCACCGAAGCGTGCCTGACCTATGGCGCTCTGCGCGCATGGGAAGCGATGCGTATCTTGGCCGATGATACTTGCCGCCCGTTCAGCGCGAACCGGCACGGGCTGGTGTTGGGCGAAGGCGCTGCGATCTTTGTGCTGGAACTGCTGGAACATGCGCAAGCACGCGGCGCCGTCATTCTGGCGGAGCTGGCCGGCAGTGGCATGACTGCCGACGCCACCGACATCGTATTGCCCAGCGCAGACGGTGCCGCCGCTGCGATGGCCCAAGCTCTCACTGATGCCCGCCTGAACGCCGCTGACGTGGACTACATCAACGCTCACGGCACCGGCACACAAGCGAACGACAGCAATGAAACGCGCGCCATCCATCTCGCTTTTGGTGACCACGCCCAACACCTTGTCGTCTCTTCGACCAAGTCGATGCATGGCCACGCACTGGGCGCCTCTGGCGCGCTGGAACTGGTGGCCGTTATTGGCGCACTGCGTGACGGCGTAGTGCCGCCCACCGCCAACCTCGACATACCCGACCCCGCCTGCGATCTGGACTACGTGCCCAACACAGCGCGACAAATGTCGCTGCGCGTAGCGTTGAGCAACTCGTTCGCGTTCGGCGGGTTGAACGCGGTACTCGCCTTGAAGCGCGCGCCGTAACCTCGACGTCTCGCAGGGCGGGCACTGCCCGCCAGCCTCGGCCCATGGTGCGGAGCAGCAGACGCTTCCCGCCCTGCGCAGGTGGTGACGACGCAGCATCGGGTCGGGCCGTCCGGCATCAACCGTTCTTGGCTTTGGTCAGCAACTGATCCAGCAACACCATCGCCAGGTCGATTTCTTCGTAGGTGATTTCCAGCGACGGCGCGAACGTGATCACGTTCTTGTACCAGCCGCCCACATCCAGCACCAAACCAATCTTCTTGCCGTTGTGTTCCAGGTCGCCGGCCAGGCCGATGTCGACCATCTTGTCCAGCAGCGCCTTGTTCGGCGTGTAGCCATCGTCCGTGCAAATCTCCGCACGCAAGGCCAGGCCCAAACCATCCACGTCACCAATTTCCTTGTGGTGCTTCTGCAATTCCTGCAAGCCTTCGAGGAAATACGCGCCCTTCTTCGGCACGCTGGTCTCGTAGTCCAGCTCGTAACCCATCTTGATCACTTCCAAACCCAGCGCGGTACCCAACGGGTTGGAGTTGAAGGTGGAATGGGTGGACCCCGGCGGGAAGATGGTCGGGTTGATCAGCTCTTCCCGCGCCCACAAACCCGACAACGGATTCAAGCCATTGGTCAGCGCCTTGCCAAACACGATCACATCAGGCTTGACGTCGAAATGCTCGATCGACCACAGCTTGCCGGTACGCCAGAAACCCATCTGGATTTCGTCGACCACCAGCAGGATGCCGTACTGATCGAGCACCTTCTTCAAGTCCTTGAAGAAATTTCGCGGCGGAATCACGTAGCCGCCGGTGCCTTGAATCGGCTCGACGTAGAACGCGGCGTATTCGGCCTGCTTCACTTTCGGGTCCCACACGCCGTTGTATTCGGTCTCGAACAGGCGCGCGAAGCGGTGTACGCAATCGTCGGAATACTCGTCCGGCGTCATGCCTTTCGGGCGGCGGAACGGATACGGGAACGGGATGAACATGGCGCGCTCGCCGAAGTGGCCGAAGCGACGGCGATAGCGGTAGCTGGAGGTGATCGACGAGGCGCCCAGTGTGCGACCGTGGTAGCCGCCTTCAAACGCAAACATCAGGCTTTTGCCGTTGCACGCGTTGCGCACCAGCTTCAGGGAATCCTCAATCGCCTGCGCGCCGCCAACATTGAAATGCACGCGGCCGTCCATGCCGAATTTCTTCTTCGCATCCAGCGCCACGGTCTTGGCCAGCTCAATGCGGGTCTGGTGCAAGTATTGACTGGCGACCTGCGGGAGCACGTCGATCTGCTGCTTCAGCACATTGTTCAGGCGCGGGTTGCGATAGCCGAAGTTGACCGCCGAATACCACATCTGCAAATCCAGAAATGGCACGCCGGCCGTGTCGTACATGTAGCTGCCTTCGCCCGTGCGGAAAATTTTCGGCGGGTTCACGTAATGCACGGTGTCACCAAACGAGCTGTATTTCGCTTCGTCAGCCAGCAGTTGCGCGTCGTCGATGAAGCCGGCGGCGTTCTTGTCAATTTTCATGGGGCAATCCAGGGTGATGCAGAGAAAAAGATCAGACTGCGGCAGTGGCGCGTTGGGACGCTGCATGCTCAGGATGAGCCAGCGTCCGCGTGTCAGCAGCGTCTTCGGCGTAACTGGTCAAGCTGCCATCCAGCAATTTCGGCAGCAGCTCCAGCGCGTCTTCAAATCCGGTGATCGGCATGTACGCGATGCCGGCAGCGCGGCAGTGCTCGATCAAGCGATGCTTGGCGAAGACAAAATCCGCACGATCAGCCGCGCAGAAATCTGACGCGCCGTCACCAATCAGCAGAGTCCTGGCGCCCGTCTGGCGCGCGCGCGCCACGCATGCGCATTTGCACGTGCCGCTGCGACAACCGGCAGCTTGAAACGGTGAACTCAGTTGCCACAACTTCGGTGGCACAGCGGGCGCCAGATGATTGGCCGCCAGCGGCAAATCGGCCAACCCGTAACGGCCAAGAATCTGCTGGATCGCATAGTCGAGGCCATCGCTGACGATGCGGATTGGTACGTTCCACTCGCGCGCCTTGGCGACAAAGCCCGGAAAAGCGTGGTCGATCCACAACCCCGCCAGATGCGCATCCAATTCCGCGCGTGTCATCTGCAACAAATCGACCTGACCGGCCATGCACTCGCGCGAACCAATGCGACCGGCCCGCCAATCCCGCTCAAGCACTTCCCAACCGGGACGGCCGAAGCGGTCGAGCAGCGAGTCGATAACGTCTTCGACGGAAATAGTGCCGTCGAAGTCACAAAGAATGGTCCAGCCAGGCATGGACATGTAGGGCGCACTCAAACAACGATACCGGGAAGGTTAGAAACCCAGTCTTTCGGCGCCCTTTCCCGCAATGTCGAAAACGCATCCGGATCAGCGGTTGTCCTGCGTCCAGATCGTGCCGTTTTCCTCGCGCACCGGGAAGCTGGCAATCGGGATGTACGCAGGCGGCTTGGTCACCGCTCCGGTGCGGACGTCGAAGCGTGCGCCGTGACGCGGGCATTCCACTTCAAAGCCGAATACCTCGCCGCCGGCCAGATCACCACCGTCATGTGTGCACACGTCCTCAATCGCGTATAGCGCGCCGTCGATGTTGTACACCGCAATCGAGGTGTCGCCATCCCACACTACCTTGAACTCACCCGGCAGGAAATCGCTGCGCGCACCTACTTCAATCCAACCGTTCATGCTGCTTCCTCGTTGCCCATTGGCTTGATCAAAACTTCAAAGCGCAAATCGCCTCGGCGGGGAATACCGAAGCGCTCATTGCCATACGGAAACGGCTGATACTCGCCGGTGCGTTGGTAGCCGCGACGCTCGTACCAGGCCAGCAATTCGGGACGCTGTTCAATCACCGTCATGCGCATGGCGTGGCACTGCCAACGTTCGCGAGCCATACGTTCCGCTTCGGCCAGCATCCGTTTGCCAACACCACCACCTTGTTGCTCCGGGTCCACGGCAAACATGCCGAAATAAGCCCACTCACCTTGCCGCTGAAGATGACAACTTGCCACGAGTTGCACCGCCGATTCGGCCAACAGAAAACAGTCGTCAGGGGTATGCAGCAGCGCGCCTACTGCTTCCTCGTCGGTACGGTGCCCATCCAGCAAGTCTGATTCGGTCGTCCAGCCACG
>CAJDTO010000006.1_pt1 | contig 29967 bp, 24 predicted proteins | sample 7389821 | NCBI WGS metagenome assembly CAJDTO01 (sample SAMEA7055651, study PRJEB34461) | soil metagenome | biome: terrestrial ecosystem; feature: Peninsula; material: soil | place: Antarctica | collected 2016
TGATAGTCGTTGGTGATGCGCTTGGCGTCTTCGCCACCACGAATCACCCGCGGCGTGATCAATACGATCAGCTCGGTGCGATTGCGGCTGCGGTTGGTGCTGCCAAACAGGCGGCCCACCACCGGCACGCGATTGAGCCCGGGGATACCGGTGTCGGTATTGCCCTCGGCCTGTTCGATCAGCCCACCGAGCAGCACGGTCTGGCCACTCTGTACCGCGACCTGGGTGGCCAGCTTGCGCTGGGAAATCGTCGGGTTGCCGTTGACCAGGCCAACCGACTTGTCGCGCTGGCTGACCTCCTGGCTGATGTTCATGTAGACCAGGCCACCGGGATTGATTCGCGGCTGCACCTGCAGAATCACGCCGGTTTTCAAGTAAGTGACCTGGCTATAGGTGTTCGCCACGCCGATGCCTGTGTTGACGCTGGTCTGGTTGATCGGAATCTGGTCACCGACGGCGATGCTCGCGGTCTGGTTGTTCATCACCACCATCGAGGGGGCCGAAAGCGTCTTGGTGTTGCCACTGGTCTCCATCGCGCGCACGGCAACTTGCAGGTTGTTGTTGAGGAAGGAATAGAAGAACGGCTGACCCCCAAATTGGTTACCGCCTTGCCCCAGCGCACCTTGGCGTGGGTTCGACGGGTGCCCGGGCACGATGTTGCCATTGGCGTCGGTGGTACTGCCGGACAACCCCTGCAGATACCACTGCACCCCAAACTGGAACTCGCCGGTCAGGCTGACTTCCAGAATGCGGGTTTCGATCTGCACCTGCAGCGGGACGTTGTCGAGTTTGACAATGGCGGCCTTGATCTCCTCCCACTGCGAGGCGCGCGCGCGCACCAGCAATTGGTTGCTGCCATCGACCGAGCTGATCCGCACGCTGCCGTCGTTGGAGGTGTATTGCGCCTCGGCCGGGGCCGACGACGTACTCGCGCCCGCCGAGCCGCTCATGCCGCCAGCGTAACCCGCGGATGTGCCCGCCGAGCCGTCGCGCGCATCCGCTGCACCGCCTGCCGACCCCAACCCGGAATTCCCCGCGCCGGACAAGCCACCCGCGTCGGAGCCACCCGCCGCGCTGCCAAAACTGCCCGCCGTGCTGCCCATGCTGGTCCCGGCGTTCGCATTGTCCGCACTGCCGAATGTGGCTGGAGCCAACCCCGGACCTACCCGTCCACCGTTGTCCGCACCGCCACTGCCAGCATTATTGGTGTAGATCTGCGCCAGATAACGCGCCAGATCCGAGGCCTTGATATTGCGCACGTCGTAAACGAACAACTGTGGCTGATTGCCGCCGCCGCGATCAATACGCGCGATCCACTCGCCCACCTCCTGCAGATATTGCGGCTGGGTGCTGATCACCACCAGCGCGTTGGTGCGCTCAATGGGCATGAAACGCAGCATGCCGGCCAGCGGTGTGTCGCCATGCACGCCGAACATGCTGTCGAGCTTGGGCATCAGCTCTCCGACTGACGCGTATTGCAGGTTGAACACGCCCACCGACATGCCGCGCAACCAGTCCACATCAAACGTGCGCACCATGCTCTGGTAGTTGGCCAGCTCATCGGGCGTGCCGGACATCACCAGCAGGTTGCGCGCCGGGTCCGCCAGCAGCACGGAGTCCGCGCGCGCGAATGGCTTGATCAGCTTTTGCATTTCGGTAGCGGAGATGAAGTGCAGCGGAAACAAGCGTGATTGCATGCCATCATGCGGCGCCGTCGCGCCCAGACTGGGCATCAGATTACCGGTCACGGCATCCTTGCGCGGCAATATGACGTAACCGCCATCACGACGGATCAGTGCGTTGTCCGTCCACGACAGCAACGTCTCCAGAATCGGCAACGCCTGACTGGCATTCACCGGCTCGGAGGTGGAGAAGGAGATGTTGCCCTGCACTCCCGGCACGATCGTGTAATTTTTCTTGAGCAGATCGCCCAGGATCGCCTTGACCACGGCCTGCACGGGCTGGTTCTCGAAATTGAAAGTGACCGCGCCTTCGCCTGCAGCCGCCGGGCGCGGCGTGGCCAGTGCCTGCGGCCGGATGAACTGGCCACTCCCGCGACTGATCGTGGACTCTGGCAGCGTTTGCACTGCGGCTCCGCTGCTGACATTCAGCGGCATGGACGGTGGTACCGGGGCATGGGTGCCGGCCATCGCCTCGCGCTGCAGGGCGCCGTCATCCCGCGCCTGCGGCAGACTGGCACAACCCGCCAGAGTGAGGGCGACGGCCAGCGCACCACTGCGCAGAATCTGCTGAGTGAGTGTGAGCAACATGGATCAACGTACTCCTTCGTTGGCCGCGGCAGCCTTGGCGGCACGACGTTTCTGGATAGACTCGCGCAGGCGCTCGACCGCAGACGCCGGTGTCTGGTCGGGGCCACGACGCTGTGTCGGCGGCGCGAACGGCACCGGACGCATGCTGTTGGTGCCACCCCGCCCCGGCGCATTGCGCATTTGTGCAGGTGATGCGTCCGGCGCCAGCTGGGCGTCGTCGGCGCCCGGTTGCTCCGCGCGTCCACCAGCGCCTGCATCGGGGTGGCCCACATCAATGGGCGCACCTGCGGGCAACTTCAGCTCGGTACGTCCCGCGGGGGAGTCAAACAGCGCAGACCGTGCACGCACTTCCACCAGCGTCACACTGCCATCGGGCAGCGCCTCGCCCACCTGCAGACGCACCTGCTTGTCACCATTGCGGTCGTGCAACAAAGCCATGTGCAAATTCGCGGTAAGGATGATGCCGGTCAGCGACAGGTCGCCCAGACTACTGCCACCATCGGCAGCGTGCGCCACCGGCTTCCGATCCGGGCTGAACAACGGTTTCTGCCAAACCAGTGCAAACTGCTGCAGCGGAATGGCACGCGGCAGAGCGTTCGGGCTGGTGGCGACGGGCAATGCCACCAGCGCATGCGGTGGTGTCCAATGTACGCCACTGCCGACGCCAGACCACAACAACAGCACGCCCGCGCCCAGGGCAACCGCGAGTGCGGCCAGGACCGGCGTCAGCCGGCGTTGATTGGCGGCGTTCACGGCGAGCCTCCGTCGACTGCAGGCAGCGTACGGCTTGACGCGCCGCGCGCCGGGCGCACGTAACCGGACAATGTGAACTGCACTTCCAACGGGGCTGCATGGTTTTGCTGCGCGGCGACCGGGTTGCGATAAATGCTCAAGTCGTCAACAAACAGGTACGGCGTGCCCTGCTCCAGCGCCTGCAGCACGGCGGCCAGCGGCTCCACATCGCAACTCAGGCTGATACTCACGGCTGCCTTGCGGTAGGGCTCGCCGGTGGCGGCTGCCGGATTGGGCAGCGGCATCTTCTGGCTGACCACGCAACTGCCACCGGTGGTATTGCCGGCGACCACATCGACCACGCGCTGCATCAAGTCGGCGGCGGCGGCATTGGGATCGTCCGCCGTGAGAAATGCGCTGCTGGCGGCTTGTCCCGCGCCCAGCGCGGCGAGACGTTTTTCCAGCACCGGCTTTTCCGCAACTGCTGCGGCGTAGCGACTCTGCGTATCGCGCAGATCGCGCATGTCGCCACGGATTTGCTGCAGCGGGGCGACAAACCACCAGTGCAGCAACACGAAGTACGCCAACACCGCGACGAGCAGCAACAAGCCGACGGCCAGCAAGCGCCGCTCACGCGGCTTGAGCGTGGTCAACCTCATCGTGCGCTCCTGGGTGGCGCCGGTTGCGGCGCGGGCAGCTTCGCGTCCGCTGCCGGCTCGCGCACCTGCGCCACCAGATAAAAGCGCTCCTTGCCGGTCGTCGGATCGGGCTGGATGCTGCCCTGGAAGCTGGCGTCACCGATCAGCGCGGAGTCCTTCAGCGTATCCAGCAATTTTGCTGCCTGCTGACTTTGTCCCTGCAGGCCGATCTGTCCGGTGTTGTCCACGCTGATGCGCTCCAGCCACGCGCTATCCGGCAACCGGGCGGTAACTTCCTGCAACACACTGAGCATGCTCACGGTGTGCCGCTTGCGCTGGGCCAGAAAACCGGCAGCGCCGGCATTGTCCTGCAGTTGCTGACGCAGTGCCGCCACCTGCTGGGCTTCGCCGTGCATGCTCTCCACCGTCGTGCGCATTTGCGCCAGGGCCGCACGCTGGTTGTGCAGCCATTGCCCGAGGCCGAGGGCGAGCAGCACCGCGCAGGCGGCAGCCAGCCCCAGATTCAGCCGGCGCCGTGGACGCGCATGCCGCGGCGTTTGTTCCGGTGGCAACAGATTGACGCCAAGCCGCCCTGCACCGTCGTCCACGTCCACGGCGTCCACCGTCAGGCCGTGCTCATCCAGCCGGGTCAGCAGCGGTGCCAACGTGCTCCGGGTGACCACCACCAACTCGGTCTGAAAATGCCCGGCATGGACGGCACCGGGCACCGCGTGCGCCGCGTAATACACCTGCGCGGCGGCGAACGGCGTCTGCCGATCCATCTCGAACGCCAGCACCTGGCGCAGGTCGTTGCGCGCGGCCAGCGGCAGAGTCAGCTTGCGGCGCAGGACCACCGCCGCGGGCAGCAGCAGCGCCAGGCGCAAATCCGCGCGATCGACGGCGCGCACGATGCGTTGCAACGTCGCGATTTGCGTGCGCGCCATGATGCCTTTGTCCCAATGCAACAATGGCTCGGCCATGCCTTCGCGACGCAACGTCCAGCCGGCGCCGGCCGGTTGCAGCAGGTGCCAGTCCGCGCCGTCGCGAAACCAGCCGCGCCAGCGCTCCGGCAACATGGCCCGCAGCTCAGCGGCCCACCAGCGCAGAAACTCTGGCAACGGCGATGCACGCCAGGCGCGGCGCGTGTGGTCCAACCACAATCGCCATGGCTGCGTTGCGGTACTCATTCCGCGTCCCCCTCCTGCCAGCGCAGCACGCTGTATGGTTGCGCCCCGACTTGTCCCACGCCCGACCTGATGGTGGCGCGCAACACCGCACGGGTCCCGTCGGCCAAGGTGGCGACCGATTGGATACTATGCGTTGTTCCGGTGTCGAGAACCAGACTTGGATCGACAACGTTTTTCAGCCGTGCTTCACGCAACGCCTGAATCTGGGCCGGACTCAGCCCCGGAATGGCCAGCAGGGCGAGCGCTGGTGCGGTGTTCGGGTCCGGCACCGGACTGCCCGACCAGAGCGTTACCTGCGAGGCCAGTTGTCGATACAGCCCCGGGGTCATGCCCAACACCATCTGCAATTCCTCGATACTGGCGAACGGCGCGTGACGCGGTCCGTACTGACGCCCGGCCGCCGCATATGCGGCATCTGCGCTATCCGCCGCACCGACCACACCCACCGGGTTGCGCCAATCCACGACGCGTGCCGTCAGCTGCAGGGCAGCATCCCGCCCCATGCCAGCGGCCTCGAACAACGCTTGCAACACCTGCGGCGTGGCGGCGTTGAGGTCCACCTTGCCGCTTTCGCCGATCGCCGATACCTGCACCTTGGCGTGGTCGAACTGCCATGTGTAAGTGCGTCCGTCACCGATCCAGCGCTGCTTCGGCTGCGGGTCCTGCAGAGCATACACGGCACGCATCAGGCCGGCCTCGGCGGCATAGTGCGCTTGGGTGTGCGCAAACTGATAGCGCGCCTGCAAACCTTCCGTGCGCGCCAGCACTGCGTAACCGCCGAGCAAGACCGCCAGCAGCGTCGACGCCCACAGCACCAGCAGCAACGCTACGCCGCGTTGGGCAGCCCGCGTCGCCAACGTCGCGCGCATCACCGCCCACTCCCAGTACGCAGCCCCATGCGTCGCACGCCCGCTGCAACGGGTGCTTCAGTCGCCGCGGCACGCAAAGGCACCTGCAATTGCGGCCAACGCTCGTTGCCGCGCACGCGCAGCGCGATGCGCACCATTTGTGGCAGCGCCCGACCATCCACCCAGTTCGGCGCCCACGGGACGACCTGGCCGTCGCCATTGATGCCGTAGTACGCGAAACCGCCGTCGACGATGTGGTCAAGCAACACTTGTGGCTCGCCCAGCGGTTGCGGTGGCCGCCCATCGGGTGGCAACAGCGCCAGGCTCAGCTCCAGCCGCAAGCCGCCGGCACCATCAGCGACCAATTGCAGGCGCTGCAACTGTGGCCCGAGCTTGCCCAGATAGCCAGGCAACGGTGCCACGTAGGTCAGCTCGTGGGCGGTACCGACAAACACGATGGGCTCGCCGCCTTGTGTGTGCCCGATCGGCTGCGCCAGACTCTGCGCCAGCTCGCGACGCAGAAAATGCTGGGCAGAGCGAATCTGATCACTGCGCTCGATCACCGCGCTGCCGGCACGCACGCTGACTGTTGCCGTACGAATGCCGGCATACACGCCCACCATCAGCAACGCCAGCAAGGCCAGCGAGGCAAGGACCTCGAGCAGAGTGAAACCGCCGGCTGCGCGCCGCCTCACGGCGTCGACTCCGCCGGCGCGGCAGCACCCGCACCGGGCTGTGCCGCGGCCAGCCGCAAGGTGCGGAAATGCGCCGAGCGCGGATGGCTGGATGGCCCCCACGCCACGTTCAGATCCAGTTGATAGAGCTGCAGCGCGGCGGGCGCTTCCGGCGTGCCGGCGCTACTCCATGGCGTCACATCAAGTTGCCACGCAAATTGCCGATCGAATTGCCCGGTGCTATGTCCAACTTGCACCGGCGTGGTGACGAAAGCGCTGTCCAGCTTGCTACGCGCCCACATCGCGGCCTGGCTATGCGCCACTGCATTCTGCGTCAACCCGATCGACGCCCCAGCCACTTGCATCAACGCGGTAAACGCGATGGCCAGCAGCATGATGGCGGCGATCACCTCAAGCAGGGTAAAGCCGTGCTGGTGACCGCGCCGGGTCATGGCGAACGGCGCGCGGCGACTGCGAGTCCCGCTGAGCGGCAGTCGCGATCGCGCACCGCGGCGTCGGGCGCTGCCCGTGCTCATCGCGCAGGCACCGTATCCACCACGCGCACTTCGCCGGTCAGCCACGATACGTTGACGTGCCACTGCCGCTCGCCGGCGTACAGGGTGATGCGCCCGCCAGTGGAGCTGCCGTCGGGGAAAAAACGGATGCGCCCGGTGTGCGCGTTCGGTGCATCGGCGGCAGCGCTGGTCATGGTCACGCGCATGCCCTTGGGCAACGCCACAGCGGTCCGCTGTGGATCGCTCCAGGTATTGGCGTGCGTGTCCACGTCAAAATGCTGCTCGGCCGCATGCACGATGGCTTGCGCCCGCGTCGCGCGCAGCGCGCCAGCCAGTTCAATGCTGGCCGCACGTACGCGCGAGCTGGCCAGGCCTTGCGTCACCGAAATCGATACCGCCGCCAGGGCAATGCCGACCAGCAGAATTACCGCCAGCATTTCCAGCAAGGTGAAACCGCTGGCGTGTGCACGGTGCATGGCTTACTGCCAGCTCCCCACATCCTTGCTGTAACCGTCGCCGCCGGGCTTGCCATCCTGGCCATAGAAAATCAGATCGAAACTGCCGTTGGTGCCGGGGTACTGATACCCAAAGGCATGTCGCCAGGGATCCAGCAACTCCGATTCCTTGGCGTACGGGCCTTGCCAATTTGGCGCGTCGGCCGGCTTCACCACCAACGCTTGCAGTTGCTGCGGTGGCGCGCCGTTGTCCAGTGCATAGTTTTCAATCTTCTGGCTCAACGTCATCAACTGCGCCTTGCCAGCGCCGTACTTGCCCTTGTCGACGTTCTTGCCCACCTGGGTCACGACCACGCTGCCGATGATGCCGATCAACACGATCACGGCGAGCATTTCCAGCAGGGTGAAGCCGGCGGCGGCGTAAGCACGTCGTGATTGCTTGTAAGACATGGAAGGTCCTCGACTCGGCGCACATAATGCGCAATTACTGGATATTGCTGGTCAGGCTGAGCAGCGGCAGCAGGATTGCCGCCATGATGATGGCCACCAGCACCGTCATCACGATGGTCAGTGCCGGTACCAGCGCGGCCAACAGACGATCGATCGCCCGGCGGGACTCAAGTTCAAACGTGTCGGCCACTTTCAGCAGCATGGTGTCAAGCTGACCGGCCTCTTCGCCCACTTGCACCATCTGCATGGCCAGCCGTGGAAACAGCTTGCTCTGGCCCAATGCAAAGCTCAAACCCGAGCCGCCCTTGACTTGTTCATGGGCAGCCGCCAACGCGCTGTCCAGCGCGCGATTGCTGGTGACCTGGCGCGTAATGACGATCGCGCCAAGTAACGGGACGCCGTTCTTCAGCAACGTGCCGAGCGTGCGCGCGATGCGTGCGGTTTCCACTTTCAGCAACAACGGACCCAGCATGCGCAGATGCAGCAGGCGGGTATGCCAAGCCAGCAGCGTCGCCGGATCGCGCAGGCGCGCGCGCCAGAACAAGCCAGCACCGACCAGCCCGAGCACGATCAGCCACCACCACGCCTGCAACGTATTGCCGACGACAAGTACGGCTTCGGTAATCCACGGAATCGGCACCTGCATATCGGCAAAAATCGGCACGAACTGGGGCACTACGTAGGCCAGCAGCAGGACCAGCGAGCCGAGCACGCCCACCAGCAAAAACGCCGGATAGATCAGGGCGTTGATCACGCTGCCGCGCAGGGCCTGGGCGCGCTCCAGATAATCGGCGAGACGGCGCAGGGTTTCTTCCAGCGAACCACCCATCTCACCGGCACGCACCAGGCTGACGTACAACTTGGGAAATACGCCGTGTTCCGCGTCCAGCGCGGCAGACAACGTACTGCCGCCGCGTACGCGCTCACGCACCCGCGCCACCAGCTTCTTCGCGTGCTCGCCTTCGGGCAGCTCGAGCAACAGGCCCAGAGCGCGGTCCAGCGGTTGCCCGGCACCGAGCAGGGTCGCCAGTTGATGCGTGAACTGCGCCAGCTCATCGCCACTGAACGGCCCGCGTTGCAACCACCCGGTCAGGCCGCTACCGCCACCGACGCCGGCGGCCAACTGCGCCTGCAACGGCGTGTGGCCCTGATCCTGCAAGTGCCCGATCACTTCCTCGACGCTGGCCGCGTCCATCTGCCCATGCAGCACTTCGCCGGCAGCGCTGATCGCCTTGTAGCTGAACTGGGTCATGAGCTGCTGCGCATCGCGCGCGGGGACCGCGACGCGCCCGTGGCCGCAGCGCAATCCCGTAACAGGCTGCCGTGGCCGGACTCCCCGGTGTCGTCAACCTTCCTGCGTAACACGCAGCACCTCCTCCAGCGTGGTGACGCCGGCCACGGCCTTGGCAATGCCGTCTTCGTACATCGTGCGCATGCCTTCGCTGCGCGCCTGGCGTTCGATGTCACCCTCGTTGGCGCGCTGCATGATCAACCGGCGCAGCGGATCACTCATGGTGAGAAACTCCATGATCGCGCGCCGACCGTGATACCCAGTGGGATTGGCGGCACTGGTGCCCGGCTTCCACAAGCGGATCGGGCGTGCATCGGTATATTTTTCCAGCTCGAACTGGGCGATCACCTCGGGCAGCGCTTCGTACGCCACCGCCGTCTCCGGGTCGAGTCGACGCACCAACCGCTGCGCCAGAATGCCGTTGATGGTGGAACCGAGCAGGTAATCCTCCACGCCCATGTCGAGCAGGCGCGTGATGCCGCCAGCAGCCGAGTTGGTATGCAACGTGGACAACACCAGGTGACCGGTCAAGGCGGCCTGCACGGCGATGCGAGCGGTCTCCAGGTCACGCATTTCACCGATCATGATCACGTCCGGATCCTGACGCACGATCGAGCGCAGCGCGCCGGAAAAGTCCAGCCCGATCTGCGGCTTTACCTGGATCTGATTGACGCCTTCGAGCTGATATTCCACCGGGTCTTCGACGGTGATGATCTTCACGTCGTTGGTGTTGATCCGCGCCAGCGCGGTGTACAGCGTCGTGGTCTTGCCCGAGCCGGTCGGGCCGGTGACCAGCAGAATGCCATGCGGACGATTCAACACATCGACGAAATGCTGTTGAAAATTGTCGGTAAATCCCAGCGCGGCGAAATCAAACACCACCGATTCGCGATCCAGGATGCGCATCACCACCGATTCGCCAAAGCTCGTCGGTACAGTGGACACGCGCAGGTCCAGCTCCTTCCCCTGCACGCGCAACTGGATGCGGCCATCCTGGGGCAGGCGACGCTCGGCAATGTTCATGCGCGCCATGATCTTCACGCGGGAAATGACCGCGGCCGTGGACGACGCCGGCGGCGCCTCCACTTCGTGCAGCACACCGTCGACGCGATAGCGCACCTTCAGGCGGTTCTCGAATGGTTCGATATGCACGTCCGAAGCGCGTTGCTCGACGGCGCGCTGCACGATCAGGTTGACCAGCCGGATGACCGGTGCCTCGGACGCCAGGTCGCGCAAATGCTCCACGTCCTCCTCTTCGGTAGTCGTGCCGTCGAGATTCTCCACGATCGTGCCCATTGCGGAGCGGCCGGTACCGTAATAGCGCTCGATCAGGTCATCGATCTCCGAGCGCAACCCGATGCACAGCGATACCGGCTTGCGCGACGCCATGCGTACCGCGCGCAACGGATAAGGATCAGCCGGATCGGACACCAGCAGAGCCACACCGTCTTCGCCGATCCGCACTGGAACCACGTGATGTTGCTTGAGGAAGCGCGTAGAGAGTTCGATTTCAGACGGTGGCAGATCAGGAGCATCGTGCGCGGCCAGCAGCGGCGCCTGCAGCAGCTTGGACCAGGCCAGCGCCAGATCGCGTTCGGACACCAGCCCCAACCGCGCCATCAGCGTGGTCAGCGTGCCTTCAATCGCTTCCTCGTGCAGCCGCCGTGCGCGCACCAGATCGCCTTCCTTCAGGCGATCGCGTGCCACCAACCACGCGCAGACCTCCGCCTCGCGGTCGTCCACCGGGAGTGGCGCGTCACGCTCCGCTGACTCGATCACCGCTGACATCCGCACACCTCACTGCTGCAGCACAAACCGCCGACGGCCCCGACGCCCATGCAACGAACGCTATTGGTAACACATCGTCAAGTCAGACAAAACCGACGTCGCCAGGCACCAGCGCGCCCAAGCGCAGCAGCCGGGCAATACGAGCACGGCATTCTACCCGTCACGGCATGTACCAAACCCGGCAACGCCGTGAACGCAGCCATGCCCACGCCAGTGCCCACAGTTTCCGTCGTGGGCACACACAAACCGAGACGAAAGTGCCACGCCACAACCGGGCGCGGCCACGCGGCCCCATACCGCGTCTGCGAGAATGGCCCGTTTGTACCCAGGAACCACCATGCAACTGCTGGACATTGGCGCCAATCTCACCCACGAAGCATTTCGACCAGACCTGGACGCCGTGTTGCAGCGCGCACATGCCCATGGCGTGACGCGCATGCTCGTGACCGGTGCCTCGCACGCGAGTAGCGTCGAAGCGGCGGCACTGGCCGACACACATCCTGGCGTGTTGTACGCCACTGCCGGCGTGCATCCACACCACGCTGCCGACTATGACGAGGCGACCGACGCGGCGTTGCGCGCGCTCGGGCGCCTGCCGCAGGTGCGCGCCATTGGCGAAACCGGGCTCGACTACAACCGCGATCTTTCGCCGCGCGGCACCCAATTGCAGGTTTTCGAACGCCAGCTGCAGATCGGCGCCGAACTGGGCATGCCCATGTTTCTGCACCAACGCGACGCGCACGAGGATTTCATTACGCTGTTGCGCCGCTACCGGCACCAGCTGCCGGGCGCCGTCGTGCATTGCTTTACCGATAGCAGCGACGCACTGCACGACTATCTGGCACTGGATTGCCACATCGGCATCACCGGTTGGATCTGTGACGAACGGCGCGGGTTGCATCTGCGCGAACTGGTACGCGAGATCCCGGCGAACCGGTTGATGCTCGAGACCGATGCGCCGTACCTGCTGCCCCGCAGCGTACGACCACAACCAAAACACCGGCGCAACGAGCCGATGTACCTGCAGCATATCTGCGCGCAGATCGCCCACGACCGTGGCGAACCGGTTGAAATCACCGCGGCGAACAGCACCGCCACGGCCGAGGCGTTCTTCGCTCTGGCAAGTGAAGCCTGATCCACCGTGCCGACGGACGCATTGGACAAGTCACCCGCGTGGGCAGACAGGAATCCCGCCACGTCGGCGGGATTCCTGTCTGCTTCAGTACCGCTGCCTGACGTCTCTCAACCCTTGCCGTTGCCTTTGCCGGGGTGTCCTTCACCAATGCCCCAGGCCTGGAATTGGTCGCGCGTCTTGGCCGGGTTCAGACAGCTGTTCAGACGAGTCGCCTGGTGCTTGCTGAGCAGTCCGTCGGCAGCGAGTCCATTGGCGTAGTTGTGGATGGCCGTGCGGTACTCGCCCAGCGAGGCCGCAGATCCCGCCAGCAGCTTGGCACTGGCCACGACGTTGGCACCGATGATCAGGCCACCGGGTACCACAGTGGGGATGCCGGTGTCGCAACGCAGCAGGCGCTGACTGTCTTCATTGAGCTGCCAACCCTCGTCCTTGAACAGCGCGGGCGTGAGATCGACATCGATCTGGCCAGCCAGATCCGGACTGATCGCGTACTCCATCAAGGCGTTCGGAGTCAGGCGGGTGTCGTAATGCGAGAACGACGAGCCCTGAGCCAGGACGGCCGGCGCGTACAACTGCACGTTGCCGGCGGCGTCCGTACCAGCCAAAGACGAGCCCAGCGCCAATCCACCGGCAAGGCCGCCGAGGTTGGCTTTCAGGGTATTGCCGTCGGCCTGGCTCACCGAGATCACCGGAACGGTGACCGGATTGACCGGGGTGCCACCGGGCACGATCGTGCCGGCCTGGTTGTTGGCGATGATCACGCCAGTGGCGCCGGCAAGCTGCGCGTTGTCCACCTTGACGGTGAAGGCGCAGCTGCCACGATCGACCAGCGCCAGATGACCAGCCACCGCCGCCGCATTGTCGAACGGCGCGCAGCCTTCGGCATTGGCGCCGGTGACCGCAGCAACGATGCTGCCGCTGAAGTTGTCGACGCTCGCTACCGGGCCAAACGCGGCCTGGTTGATCGCGTAGTCACCTGCGGCCGGCGCCGGTGCGCTGATGCGCAGGAGCAGCGGTGGCGTCAGCGCCAGCGGAGCCTCGGCCTTCACGTTGGCACCGGTGAAGACCAGGTTGCCGTCATTCACTGCCGACGCGACGCGCTCGGCGGGCGTCAGCGCATACCAGCTCTTCTGCTGCGTATTGTCGAAGACGAAGGTGCTGTAGATATCCGGGTAGCCGGCCAGCGGCTGGCCGGTGGTAAGGCTGCCGAATCCGGAGAAGCCCAAGCCATGCGACATCTCGTGCAGCACCACGTTCAGGAAGTCGATCGAGCCGGCCGGTTGCTGGCCATCCAGGCCGAAGTACCAGGCGGCGCCTTCGAGGCAGCCGGTGGAGCCCAGTGCGCCGTTGAAGCGTGCACGGATGTCCGCCCCGCCTGGAGCGGCATCCTCACCGGCCAGCGCATCGAACAACGCCGAGTGATACCAGGTGTTGGCCAGCGCACCTGCCGGCGCCGGATCGTCGAAACCGAAGATGTACGTGGGCCCAGCCGAACCCAGTACACCGGCGGTGGCCGTGCACGACAGGCGGGCGAAGCTGGCGCTGACCGTGATCGGCACATCGCTCTTCAGTACCGCACCCCAGAGATCAGCCGCGAACTGGAACACGACGCGTGCTTGCTCGCCGCGGGTGGCGCCTGGGTTGCCGCCGACTGGACTGGCCGGAGTCGGATCATCCAGGCCCTGGCCGGTGCCCGCATCCTGGTTGTCGATCTTGATTTCAGCGGCGGCGACATAGCTGACCATGCTCAGCAGACCGACGCCCAGCAGGGCGCGGAACAACACGTTGTGGCGGATCATTGGGTCACCTCCGTTGCGGCCTGCTGGGCATCGCCAGCATGATGGATGCTCACGCTACCGTCGGCACGACGTTCGGCTTCCAGGCTGCTCATCAGGGATTCGGGCACCTCCATGCCCAGCGCCTGCCCACCGTCCTTCAGACGGATGGTACGCATGGTCTGCAGTGCCTCGGCTTCATTGCGCGGTACCGCGGTGCCGCGCAGCCCGGCACGTGCAGCCCGCGCATTGGCGGCTGGCGGCTCGCGCATGGCGCGGGACAAGGCTGCACGCTGTTCGGCGGTCGGGGCGACCAGACGCCCCGTCACCGGGTCAATGGCCACCTGCACGCCCTGCACCGCCACCGACGTGTCGGCCGGCGTCGGCGCTGGTGGTTCAGCCGCACTCACGCCGGCAGCAACGAACAAACCGGCCAAGGCCAGACCGGCGGTTCGGATCACCAAATGTTTGTACATGTACTCGCTCCAGTAAAAGGCCGTGCCTCGGTTGAAGCGCAGCGAAAGTTGTGGGACGCGTATCTGTGCGCCTGCGTGATGGAGGCTTGACGAAGCCGCCGAACGTGGCCCGACGAATGCCGTGCCACAGCGAACATGGGCATCCGAAACGGACGTCCTGACCTGCAAGAACGACCGCCTGTGCTGACTACGCACTTGGGGACCGGCCGATTCGCTTGCTGCTTGCTTTCCACTCGACCGGCATCCCGGCCTACCCTCCCTGTGCCGCTCTGCGTTGAAGTGCAACCAGACGCCGACGCCTGAAAACCAGTCAGTTTGTTGCGCCAGCACTCGCGTGAAGAAAACCGTGCGTCATGTCACGGACCGTAGCAGTAATTTCTTGTAGGGGTCAACGAAAGTTTTTACGATGACCAATGCGGCTGTGCTGCGTGGCAACGCAATACACGAATACCGCCCGCGACATCGGCCAGCACGTTGCATTCTGCATGCGCGAAGAACCCATGCGACGGCTGGGTATCGGCGCCAACCCCACCCGCAAATCACTCCAGTCGGAGCTGGATGCTGTACTGCAACGTGCGCGGGCGCATGGCGTTAACCGCAGGCTGATAACGGGCGCGGAGAGCCGGCGGAAGTGACCGCCGCCAACAGCACGGCAACCGCCGAAGCATTCTTCGGCCTGCCACCACACCTGCAGGAGCCCGCTTGCGGGCGATGCCCTCGCGTTTTGGCGCATCCAGAGCAGGAGCATCGCGCGCGAGCGCGCTCCTACAACAACAGAACGCGGGTGGCGCCGGAGGCCAGGCCATCCAGGGTATGCTTGCCGATGCGCACGCGGATCAGGCGCAGCGTCGGAAAACCCACGGCGGCGGTCATCCGCCGCACCTGGCGGTTGCGGCCCTCACGCAACGTAAGGCTGAGCCAACTGGTCGGGATACTCTGGCGAACGCGCACCGGCGGATCGCGTGGCCACAGCCACTCCGGCGCATCGGCGCGTACCGCCTCCGCGGCAAGGGTCGGGCCGTCGTTCAAGACCACGCCGCCGCGCAGCGCGTGCAGCGCCGCCGCGTCAATCTCACCCTCGACTTGTGCCAGATAGGTCTTGGGCTGCTTGTGGCGCGGGTCGGTCAGGCGGTGCGCCAGCGGGCCGTCGTCCGTCAGCAGCAACAGGCCTTCGCTGTCACGATCCAGCCGTCCAGCCGCATAGACGTCTTTTTGTGTCACCAGCTCGGCCAGCGTACGTCGACCTCGTGCGTCGGTGAATTGACATAGCACACCATACGGCTTGTTCAGCGCGATCAGCATGGCCGCACCGCGACGGCGCAAGTGCCGCTGAATCTCAGCGTGATGCCTGCGCGGGCGCCGGTTTGACGAAACGCAACGTCATGCGATCGGACTCGCCAATCGCGGCGTACTTTGCCCTGTCCGTGGCCCCGAGTGCATACGTCGGCGGCAGCGTCCACACGCCTTTTGCATAGTCTTTGGTATCGCGCGGGTTGGCGTTGATCTCGCTGCTGGCGACCAACTTGAAGCCTGCGGCCGTAGCCAGTTGCGTGACATCTTCAGTCGACACATAGCCGCTGTCTTGCACCGTGGCCGGCGATGCCTGCACGGCGGCGCGATGCTCCACCACGCCCAGTACGCCGCCGGGTCGCAGCACGGCGAAGAACGCCTTGAACATGGCGGGTGCCGAGTCATTCGTCACCCAGTTGTGCACGTTGCGAAACGTCAGCACGCGATCCGCCGAACCGGGCGCACCCAGCACTGGCGCGTGCGGGTCAAACTCGCGCACTGCGGCGTGCGCGTATTGCGCAGGAGCAGACAGAAACTTGCGCTTGAGTGCGCTTTCGTCGCGTTGCGATTCACGATCTTTCGGCGCCGATGCCACGGCCGCAACGTAGTGGCCGTTGCCCTGCAGCAGCGGCGCCAGCACCTCGCTGTACCAGCCGCCGCCGGGGGTGATTTCAATCACGGTCTGACCCGGGCGAATAGCGAAAAACTGCAGCGTGGCTGCGGGATGGCGATACGCATCACGCGCACGGTTGTTGGCACTGCGCCAACTGCCGGCAAGAACGCGGTCGACCTGCGCGGCGGTGAAGCCATGCGCACTGCTTGCTGCCGCTGGCATGTCGCTGGCCGCGGGCACAGCAGGCGCTTCTTGCGCAGGGCTGCCGATGGACCACGCCAAGCCAGCGCACAGCAGCAACCCCATGCCTGCCGTGCGCGCAACGGAAACCTGGTGCTGCTTGACACCTACCTGCGTACTGTCGCTGCGCATGCTCCGCACTCCTGATCGGTGATGGCTCTGGCGCCGCATGGCGACACTCGTTCGTGGATGGTACTCAATCCGTCCGCATACAGAAACGTTTGCCAGCGCTGACCTTACGCGCTGCGATAGTCAATCACCGAACGGATGACGCTGCCGCCATGCATCAACTCGAACGCCTCATTGATGCGCTCCAGCGGCAAGACCGCGCTGATCATCTCGTCGACGTGGATCTCGCCGGCCAGATACCGATCGACATAACCGGGCAATTGCGACCTGCCCTTGACCCCGCCAAACGCGGAGCCACGCCACACCCGGCCGGTCACCAACTGGAATGGACGCGTGCGGATCTCCTGCCCCGCGCCAGCCACGCCAATGATGATCGACTCACCCCAACCCTTGTGGCAGCACTCCAGCGCCGAACGCATCACGTCCACATTGCCAATGCACTCAAAGGAATAATCCACGCCACCGTCGGTGAGGTCGATGATGACCTGCTGGATCGGCGTATCCGGATAGTCGGCGCTGTTGATGCAATCGGTCGCGCCCAGTGCCTTGGCCATGGCGAACTTGTCCGGCTGCCGATCGATGACAAGGATGCGCCCGGCCTTGGCCATCACCGCACCCTGCACCACCGACAAGCCGATACCGCCGAGCCCAAACACCGCCACTGTGGCGCCCGGTTCCACCTTCGCCGTGTTCAACACCGCACCGATGCCGGTGGTAATGCCGCAGCCCAGCAGGCACACCTTGTCCAGTGGCGCCAAGGGGTTGATCTTTGCCACCGCGATCTCCGGCAGCACGGTGTATTCGCTGAACGTGCTGGTGCCCATGTAGTGCAGCAGCGGTTTGCCCTTGAGCGAAAACCGCGAGGTGCCATCGGGCATCACGCCACGGCCTTGCGTGTCGCGAATTTTCTGGCACAGGTTGGTCTTGTCGGAGCGGCAGTAGGCGCACTCCCCACATTCGGGCGTGTACAGCGGGATCACATGATCACCGACCTTGACCGAGGTCACGCCCTCCCCGACTTCTTCCACGATACCGCCGCCCTCATGGCCGAGCACTACCGGAAACGCGCCCTCCGGATCGGCGCCGGACAGCGTGAACGCATCGGTATGGCACACGCCGGTCGCGACGATGCGCACCAACACTTCGCCGGCCTTCGGCCCGGCTACATCAATCAGCTCGATCGACAGCGGCTTGCCCGCCTCCCATGCCACGGCAGCGCGTGATTTCATGTCGTGTACTCCTTACCAGGATGAGTCAGCTTGATAGTCCATGCTAACTGCTGCCGCGTTGACATCGAATGCATGCGCGCTGGTGCACGCTTTGCGTTGGCCACGGCGGGCAGTGCCCGCCCTACGAAACTCAGGCCCGTGTCACACGGACCAGAGCGGGCAGCAGCACGACACGTAGGGCGGGCACTGCCCGCCGGCCCTTCTGGACACGCTGCAACGGGTACCAAAATGCTGCAACCACAACGGAGTTCTGCATGACGACATCCACGCTGCAACGCATCGTTCTCGCCCGCCGCCCCGATGGGGAACCAACAGCGACCAACTTTCGCCTTGAGTCGCTGCCGCTGCCAACTCCAGGCGCCGGCGAGATCCTGCTGCGCGTGCTGTATCTGTCGCTCGACCCATACATGCGCGGGCGCATGAACGACCGCAAATCCTACGTGCCGCCGCTGCAGCTCGGCGAGCTGATGGATGGTGGCACCGTCGCGCAAGTCGTGCAATCCAGACACCCCGATTATCAACCCGGCGACATCGTGCTCAGCCATTCCGGCTGGCAGACCTACGCAGTGGCGTCGCCCAAGCAGATCCTGCGTCGGCTGGACGCCACCATTGCGCCGATCAGCACGGCGCTCGGCGTCTACGGCATGCCCGGCTTCACCGCATGGTCGGGACTGGGCGAGATCGGCAAGCCCAAGGCGGGCGACACCGTGGTCGTGGCTGCCGCCAGCGGCCCGGTTGGCGGCACCGTCGGGCAGATCGCCCGGTTGCGCGGTGCGCGCACCATCGGTATCGCTGGTGGCGCGAAGAAGTGCGCGTTCGTGCGCAACGAGTTGCATTTTGATGCCGCCATCGATCACCATGCGCCGGACTTTGCCGCGCAACTGCAGGCGGCCTGCCCAGACGGCATCGACGTGTATTTCGAGAACGTCGGCGGCGCCGTGTGGGACGCAGTACTGCCGCTGTTGAACGAGTTCGCGCGGGTCCCGGTCTGCGGCCTGGTGGCGCACTACAACGACACCGCGTTGCCGCCCGGACCAGACCGCTCATCCGCATTGATGGCCACGATCCTCAGCCGCAGCCTGAGCGTGCGCGGGTTCATCCAGCGTGAATTCGCCGCGCGCTATCCACAGTTTCTGCAGGAAATGGGCGACTGGTTACGCACCGGAAAAGTGCATTACCGCGAAGACTTCGTCGATGGCCTGGAAAACGCCCCTGCGGCGTTTATCCACATGCTCAAGGGCGGCAATTTCGGTAAATTGCTGATCCGTGTCGCAACTGCCGATGCCGCGCTTGATGAAGGAATTGCATGATGGACATGCGTCAACTGGGTCACTCGAAACTCGCCGTCGCGCCGCTGGCGCTGGGCGGCAACGTGTTTGGCTGGAGCGCCGACGAGAAGCAGTCGTTTGCGGTGCTCGATGCGTTTGTCGCTGCTGGTGGCAACTTGATCGACACCGCCGACGGCTACTCGGCGTGGGTGCCAGGCAACCGCGGCGGTGAATCGGAAACCATCATTGGCAAGTGGCTCAAACAGAGCGGCAAGCGTGACCGCGTCGTCATCGCCACCAAGGTTGGCAAGTGGGTCGAGCAGCAAGGCTTGGCGCCGATCAATTTGCAACAGGCGGTGGAGGGTTCACTGCGCCGACTGCAAACCGATTACATCGATCTGTATCAGGCGCACCAGGATGATGCGCGCACGCCCCTCGCCCGCACACTGGGTGGTTTTGCCCGTCTGGTCGAGCAAGGCAAAGTGCGCATCATCGGTGCGTCCAACTACGCGGCCGCACGCTTCGCCAACGCGCAGCAGGTGGCCGAGCAGTGTGGCCTGCCACGTTACGAGACGCTGCAATTGCCGTACAACCTGATGGAGCGGGCCGGCTACGAGAAGGCACTGGAGCCGTTGGCGCGACGCGAAAACATTGGCGTGCTCAGCTACTACTCGCTGGCCAGCGGCTTTCTCAGTGGAAAATATCGCCAGCCTGCGGACCTGGCCAAAAGCGCCGCGCGCGGCGGCTCCGTGGCGCAGTATCTCGATGCGCGTGGCTTGCATATCCTTGCCGCGCTCGACGAGATCGCCGCAGCCCATCAAGCCAGCGTGGCACAAGTGGCGCTGGCCTGGCTGATCGCCCGTCCCGGTATCAGTGCAGCGATTGCCAGCGCCACCAGCGTGACGCAAGTGCAAGAGTTGCTGGGCGCGACCGAGCTGGCTTTGAGCGCCGACGACACTACCACGCTGAACGGTCTGGACACGCGGTTCCCCGCCAAACCCAAGCGCGTGGAATATCACTGAGCAGCAGAGCTTCTCACCTGGCGGAAATCACGCGACGACGGCCTGCGTAGGGAAGCGACTTCAGTCCGCTACGTCCCGCGCCACCCGCTCACTCCTCCGGCGCTTCAACCTGATAGCCTGCGGCCTCAAGCCGGGCCAGATAGCCGTCCGGTTTCAGCAATTCATCCATCGGCAATACGGCGAAGGTTTGCGTGTTCTTCGTCAGCGCAGCGCGCGCCGCGGCAAGCCAGGTGGCCTCCAGCTTGCGCATGACATCGTTCAGTCCGAGCGTGCGCGCAAAGCCGGCGCTGGTCAGCGCAGCCACGCAGGCATCACGTCGATCGCTGTCGGGCAGCGTACGCAACGTCTGCAGATCACCGGTAGCCCAGGCGTTGGCGCGCGCCGTCATCGCCGGCAGGTCCTGCTCGATGCCTTCCAGCGTGCGGCTGAAGCACGTGATGTCGTTCGGTGCGGACTGCGTGAACGCCTTGATTGCGGCGCTCGGGTGAGCAATGACGACCTGATATTCAACCGGAGTTTCCGCGACGCCATGTTGCTTGGCCAGTGCATCAATGCGCTCCTTGATGCCACCGCCCTTGCTCAGCTCGTGCGCCTTGATCGCGCTCTTGTACAACTCCTGCGCGGCAAACAGCGGACGCCAACGCTCCACCTTGCGCGCATCGGGCAGGTACTTTTGCTGCAGTGTCTGCCAGCGTGCGTACAGCGGCGGCGGCAGCACTTGTTGCAAGGTCGCTCCGTGGGCATTCTTGCGCGCGCTGTACGCGGACGGCAGCAAAAACAATTTGCCCAGCCAGCCGACGTCCGCCTTCAGCTTGATCGACGGTTGCAGCAGCACCTGTTGCGATGCGCCAATGACCTGCGCCACTTCGTGCGATTGCCACTGCATGTTGCGTGGCAACGGCGACAACGTGCCCAGCACCCACAGCACGTGCTCACCTTTGGACACCTTCCACAACCCCGGCCCCGGCTGCACGCCGCTGACCGCGACGGCTGGAAGGTCGACCACGTTGTCAGCGCCAGGCGGCGGTGGCGCCAAGCTGGCTGCAGACTGGGCGAATGCCGGCGCCAGACCAGCCCAAGCCAACAGAAAAACCGCACGACGCAGCCCATGCATATGAAACGTCCCGCTGATCAAAGCACGCATTGTGTCAGCGCCTTGCTGACTCCCACCTGCGCGGCGCTCGCGACTGACGCCGCACCTTGCCGGCAAGGTCCTGCAAACCCGCTGCGCGCGCAAAGCCGGCACTGGTGACCGCAGCATGAGCAACGCAAACAACCCCAGCAACCCGACCCCGCGCATGCGCCACGCTCCATGACCATGCAAGTCACGCTTGCGGCCATGCCCAAGCGGCTCGGTTACACGACATGTCATGCCGCGCCGTGGAGCAGGTGACTGCGCGATCTTGCGCAAGTTCATTCGCGCCGACGCCGCTCCCGCGGGACGACGCGGGAACGGCAGCGGCAGTGGGACGCACCCAGGCTCAGTGCGCTTGCAGCGCCGCCAAAGCCGCGTTGAACGTTGCGCTGGGGCGCATTGCTCGCGCCACGCGCTGCATATCCGGATGGTAGTAACCACCGATAGCCACCGGCGCGCCCTGCACACCATTGAGCTCACCGACGATGCGTGCCTCGTTTTGCGTCAAGGCCTCGGCCAGTGGGGCGAACGCCGCCTTCAACGCCGGATGCACGTCCTGCGCTGCCAATGCCTGCGCCCAGTACATGGCCAGATAAAAGTGGCTGCCGCGATTGTCCAGCTCGCCCACAGTGCGCGATGGCGATTTGTTGGTATCGAGGAAGCGACCATTGGCCAGGTCCAGCGTCTTGGCCAGCACGTTGATACCCGCGTCGCCACTGCGGCTGCCGGCTTGTTCCAGCGATGCCCCGAGCGCCAGGAACTCGCCGAGCGAATCCCAGCGCAAATGGTTTTCCTGCAGAAACTGCTGCACGTGTTTCGGTGCCGAACCGCCCGCACCAGTCTCGAACAAGCCGCCGCCAGCCATGAGCGGCACGATCGACAGCACCTTGGAACTGGTGCCCAGCTCCATGATCGGGAACAGGTCGGTGAGGTAGTCGCGCAACACATTGCCGCTGACAGAAATGGTATCCAGACCCTTGCGGATGCGCTCCAGCGAGAATCTGGTGGCCGCCACCGGATCCATGATGCGGATGTCCAGCCCACGCAAGTCGTGGTCCTGCAGGTAGTGCTTTACCTTCAGTATCACTTGCGCATCATGGGCGCGCTGCGGGTCCAGCCAGAACACCGCTGGCGTGTGACTGGCGCGGCTCACCGCGAGCTTCACCCAGTCACGAATCGGCGCGTCGCGGGTTTCGCACATGCGCCAGATGTCACCCGCTTCCACCGCGTGCTGCAGCAGCACCTTGCCCGCATCATCGACCACCTTGACCACACCATCGGCGGCGATCTGGAAGGTCTTGTCGTGCGAGCCGTACTCCTCGGCCTTCTGCGCCATCAGGCCAACGTTCGGTACGCTGCCCATGGTGGCCGGGTCAAACGCACCATGCGCCTTGACGTCATCGATCACGGCTTGATACACGCCGGCGTAACTGCGGTCGGGGATCAGCGCCTTGACATCCTGCAGCTCGCCTTGCGGGTTCCACATCTTGCCCGAATCGCGAATCATCGCCGGCATCGAGGCGTCGATGATGATGTCGCTGGGCACATGCAGGTTGGTAACGCCCTTGCTGGAATTGACCATCGCCAGCGCCGGACGCTGCGCATATTCGGCGTCGATATCGGCCTTGATTTGCGCCTGCTGCGCAGCCGGCAAGCTGGTGATGCGCGTGTACAAATCGCCGATGCCGTTGTTTGGGTTGAAACCCACGGACTGCAGCGCAGCAGCGTGTTTGCCCAGCACATCGGCGTAGTAGCGGCTGACCACCTGCCCAAACATGATTGGATCGGAGACCTTCATCATGGTGGCTTTCAGGTGCACTGAAAACAGCACGTTCTGGCGTTTGGCATCGGCAATCTGCGCGTCGACAAACTCGGCCAACGCGCGTGCGCTCAACACTGAAGCATCGATCAGCTCGCCTGCCTGCACCGGCGTCTGGTCTTTCAGCACCTGGGTGCTGCCATCCTTGCCAAACCATTCGATACGCACGTTGCCGTCCTGCGCAATCAGCACGGAGCGTTCGCTGGCGTAAAAATCACCGTGATCCATGCTCGCCACATGCGTGCGCGAGTCGGCGCTCCACGCGCCCATCTTGTGCGGATGCTTGCGCACATAATTTTTCACTGACAACGGCGCACGGCGATCGGAATTGCCTTCGCGCAGCACGGGATTCACGGCGCTGCCCTTGAGCTTGTCGTAGCGTGTCTTGAGCGCTTTCTGCTGCGCATCAGCCGGCTCGTCCGGGTAATCCGGCAGTGCATAACCTTGCGTCTGCAGCTCCTTGATTGCCGCCTTCAACTGCGGCACCGAAGCGCTGATGTTGGGCAACTTGATGATGTTCGCGTCCGGCGTCAGCGTCAGCGCACCCAGCTCGGCCAAGTCATCGGGGATGCGTTGCGCTTCGGTCAGCAACTCCGGGAACTGCGCAATGATGCGACCGGCCAGCGAGATATCGCGCGTCTGCACGCCAATACCGACGGTGCGCGTGAACGCGGCGATGATCGGCAGCAGCGACTGTGTGGCGAGGAACGGAGCTTCGTCAGTAAGCGTGTAAATTATGGTTGGGGTAGACGACATGGCGCAGGAGACCTTCTGGCAGCGATGGGGATGCGATCCGGCCTGTCGCGCGCAAATCGCGCCGCAGCGGATATCGACCGCCATGCGCAGACCAGAACGGGCGCGCATGACAACGCGCCATTGTCGTGGTTTGCTGCGGCGGGAGCAAAGGACGCCGCCAAACGCTTGTCACTATCACTAGCCGCCGACTTTGTCCCCGGCCGCCGGACTCCGCCGCCGCAGGACAGCGTCGCAGCCGACGGCGTGGCACGAGGTTTGGCTAACTCCTCCACCAGCGTTGCCGCAACGGACCCATGGGTCGGTCACCCACGGGGATGATCGCTGCGCCAGCGGAGCCGTCATATCCACCTTAAATCCTGGCCGGGATTTTCAACATCTGACCGGGTCGCAGTTGATCAGCATCAGCGAGTTGATCCCGGTTGGCGTCAAAAAGCCGCTTCCACGCGTGTGCATCTCCATAAAATTGTCTGGCAATCGTGGCCAAGCTGTCGCCCACCAATACGGTGTAGTTGCTCGATTCATCCACAAGTGGCCCCTGTGGTGGCGGCATATCAACCAAATCCGCCTTGCGGGCGGGTGACATGTTTTCCGCTTGCGCCGCCACTGTGCTGCGCACTGCGAAAATGCCGGTCTTGTCCTTTTCACCACCCATCGGCGCGTCTCCGATTCACCTGTGCTGGTTCGTGATAGCGGAGCACGAGTCAACTGCAGGTGAGTAGCCATGCCCCCGGCACGTGCGCGCCGCTGCCGGAACGGTCGCGCTACAGACTTCCCGCGCCGCGCGTACCGGCCCTTCCCTGCGCTTCCGTGCGCTTCCGTGCGCCGCAGCAGCGGGCATCGCCCGGGACTTCGTGCACTGCCCTGCGGCGTGTGTCGACGCGAGCACCTGCCGCGTCCAGCAGGCCACGACCCGCACAAGCATGCGAAAATAGCCTGCTGACCCGCAACCGGACCGATCCCGCCGCATGGATACTCGCAGCCTGCACGAACGACTGAACAACGAATCGTGGCAGAGCAACTTCGACAGCGGCACGCTCAGCCGCGCGGCGGACTACCACCTGAAACATCGCATCGTTGCGTTGTGGCATCGGGACAATGGTGCAAGCGATGTCCTGTGCGGCATCGCCAAAGGCAATCAGAGCGATCCTTACTTCTGCAACGTGACGTTGAAGGCAGAGCGCAGCGGCCTTCGACTCGACTGCACCTGTACTTGCCCGGTCGGGTCGCGCTGCAAGCACGCGGCGGCCATGCTGTTCACGGCGACCACCACGCCACCATCGTCGTGGCCCAACGCGAAACTGGCGGCAAGCCTTGTCGTGACCGCCGCGGCAGAGCCATCGTGGCCAGCGGAGACGCCCAACGGCAGTGTGCGCCGCGACGCACTGACTGAGTGGAACCACTGGTTGCAGGAACTGGGGGATCACCAGACGCACGCAACCACCTATGCGGCCGAGGCCGAACGCCAGTTTGGGGTCTTGCTGCGCGGCAGTTCACACAGCATGCCGCCGGGTCTGCAAATCAACCTGGTGTGGATGCGCCCCAGCCGCTCCAGATCCGGCAGCAGCAAAACCGACGCGCTGGTTGATCCGCAGCCACTGCGCCTGCATCCCAACCATGGCCCGCTACCTACGCCTGAAGGTGGCTGGCCGAGCGACATGGTGGCGGCGCTGGCGCTGTTGCTGCACGATCAACACAGCGCCATTACCGCCCAAAGCTGGATCAGCATCCACGCCGCTTATCAGGAACAAGCGCTGGCCAGCGTGCTGGAGCGTTATCCCGCGTACTACGAACGCGGGTCAGCGCCGCTGAGGCGCGGCGCAAATCTGCCGTTGCACTTGCAATGGCAAGACGAGCCTGACGCCAGCCAGCTATTGCGCGCGACGGTGCAAACCGACACGCCCGCGCAACTGCTGCGTGGCGTGCGGCTGTGGTACGTGGAGCCAAAAGCGTCGCGATTCGGCCTGGTCGATGGCGAGCTATCGCTGGTCAGCGCGTTGGCGCGGGTGCCGCGCGTGCAGCCCGAACAGGTCGATGTGCTGCGTCGGCGGTTGCAGGAATCCGGCGCGAAACCCGCGCTGCCGCCGCCGAATCCGCGCGGTCCGATCGAAATTGTGGACAGCACGCCACAGTCGGTGCTGCAACTGCGTGGGATCACCGTGCATCTGGGTCATCGCAAAATCAAAACCACGCTGGGTTGCGCACGATTGGTGTTCGATTATGACGGTGTGCGCTTGCCGCATGCCGCACCCAAGGCGCGCGAGCGACGCTTGCTGGGCGAGCGCGTGCTGGAAATCCATCGCCGCCTGCCGCACGAGCGCGACATGCTGGGCAAGTTGCAACAACTGGGCTTGACCGAAGTGGGTTGGTATTCCGACGCGCGTGGTGTTCCCGCCAGGTTGGTGCAGCCCAGCGACTTTTTGTGGCACCCCAATCGCAGCAAGTTGCCGCAAGCCACCAGTGCGTGGGAGCCGCTGATCGAGCAATTACTGGACGCCGGCTTTCACCTCGAATACGCCGACAGTTTCCCGCGCCAACGTCTGGTCGACATCGATGCATGGCATGCCGACATTCAGCCCGCAGGCAACCAGTGGTTCGACGTCAGCCTCGGCATCGATGTCGGTGGCCATCGCGTCGACTTGCTGCCGCTGCTGCGGCGGATGTTGAGCGACCCGGAATTTCCTCTCGTCGCACCTCCGCGCGAGAAAAAGCACGCGAGCTGGCGCGTCACGCTGGACGCCAAGCGCAGCGTCGATATTCCGCTGACTCGACTGCGCGCGCTGATCGAGCCGTTGATGGAATGGCTGCAAGGTGATGGCGCGCTGCACGTGCATCGCACGCGCGCCGAAGCACTGGCCAACATGGCCACCAGCGCACAATTGCATTGGCGCGGCGGCGACCTCCTGCGCACGCAGCTCGAACTGCTGAAAAATGCCAAACGCGATGCAGATCCACCGCGCGGCTTCAACGCCATCTTGCGGCCGTATCAACGTGAAGGCCTGGCGTGGCTGAATTTCCTCGGTGACGCCGGCCTCGGCGGCATCCTTGCTGACGACATGGGCTTGGGTAAAACCGTGCAAGTGTTGGCGCACATCCTTGCTGAAAAGCACCGCGGCCGACTCGACAAGCCGGCGCTGGTGGTTGCGCCCACTTCGCTCGTCGGCAACTGGCGCGATGAAACCTCGCGCTTTGCACCGGAGCTGAAGGTACTGGTGCTGCACGGCCCGCAGCGCGCCGACGCCTATCACCTCATTCCCGAAAACGATCTGGTCATCACCACCTATCCGTTGCTGCCGCGCGACGAAGAGCGTCTGCGCGAAGCCCGGTTTTCGCTGTTGGTGCTGGACGAAGCGCAAGCGATCAAGAACCCGCACAGCCAGGCGGCCAAAGTCGTGCGCACAATCCCGGCAACGCGCCGCTTGGCCATGACCGGCACGCCGATGGAAAACCATCTGGGCGAACTGTGGGCGCAATTTGATGCAGTGGAACCGGGCCTGCTGGGCAGCGAGCGCCAATTCGCCAAGCTGTATCGCACACCGATCGAAAAGCACAACGACATCGACTGCCAGCAACGCCTGAACCGCCGCGTCAGCGCGCTGCTACTGCGCCGGCGCAAACGAGACGTGCTGACCGACCTGCCGGCCAAAAGCGAAATTGTGCACAAACTCGAACTGGCCGATGCGCAGCGCGGCTTGTACGAAACCCTGCGCTTGGCGCAGCACGAACGAGTGCAGCAAGCGGTGCAAGAGCGTGGCCTGTCGCAGTCTGGCATCATCGTGCTCGACGCCTTGCTGAAACTGCGCCAGGCCTGCTGCGATCCGCGTCTGGTCAAGCTACCCAGCGCCCGCAAGATCACCCGGTCCGCCAAGCTCGACGCCTTGCTGGAATTGCTCGACAGCCTGCTGGCCGACAACAGCCACGTGCTGGTGTTTTCGCAATTCACCGAAATGCTCGCGCTGATCGAAAGCGCGCTGCAAAAACGCCAGATCGCCTATCAAATACTCACTGGCCAAACCCCGGCGCGGCAACGCACCGCCCTGGTAAAGAAATTCCAGAGCGGCACCGTACCCGTGTTCCTGATCAGCCTGAAAGCCGGTGGCATCGGCCTCAACCTCACCGCTGCCGACACCGTCATCCACTACGACCCATGGTGGAATCCCGCCGTGGAAGCCCAAGCCACCGACCGCGCGCACCGCATCGGCCAGGACAAACCCGTCTTCGTCTACCGCCTGATCTGCACCGGTACCGTTGAAGAAAAAATCCAGGCTCTGCAAGCCCGCAAAGCCGACCTCGCCGCCGCGGTGCTGGATGGTGGCGGCTCCAGCGAGCGGTTGCGCTTCGATGAGACAGATTTGGCCGAACTGTTTGCACCGCTTTGACTCGTCCAAGCTGAATGAGAGGCCATACGGAACGCACGCTTTGCACCGATTTCACGTTCCCATCGGTTCCGCGCGTCGATAGTTGGTCTCGCAGATCGTCTGGCACCAAATGCCCTGTGATGCCTGACGGTACGGCAACTTTCTTCCTCACAAGGACACGACATGAAATCCCAATTGATCCTGGCGGTATCCGCAGCATTGGCGCTTTCCAGCGGCTTGGCGATGGCGCAATCCACCGACGGCACCTATCAGCAGAAGACCACCACCACGACCACGACCACGACCAACCACATCGATGCCGCCAACGAGGTTTGGTACAAGCAAGGCGGCGTAGTGCCGGTGAAGTACCGCGCGCCGGATTACGTAATGACCAATTGGCAGAGCGTGAAACTGACGTCGCCCACCACGGGCAATGTGTGGGTGCGCGGTGCGAACGGCGACTATCTGCTGGTCAACCAGTCCAGCGGCGAAATCTCGAGCATCGTCCACGCAGGAAACTGATCGCACTGAGTGCATGAACGGAAAAAACCCCGCTGCGGCGGGGTTTTTTTCGCGTCTCAGATACGTGCCAATCGCTGCCGTCGACGCGTCGCGCGACGTTCGTGCCAACGCGTCATCAGGTTTTTTCGCCGTTCCGCCAGGCAGGAGAAAATCACGTACAGCGCCGGCGTGCTGAGCAGGGTGAGGCTTTGCGAAATGAGCAGGCCGCCGATCAGCGCGATGCCGAGTGGCCGGCGCAGCTCGCTGCCTTCGCCCAGGCCAATGGCGATCGGCAGCGCGGCGAGGATCGCGACCATGGTGGTCATCATGATCGGGCGGAAGCGCACGATACTGGCTTCGCGCACGGCCTCGAGCGGCGCCTTGTCGTGTTCACGTTCGGCGACCAGGGCGAAGTCGATCATCATGATCGCGTTTTTCTTGACGATGCCTATCAACAACACCAGCGCGATTTGTGCGACCACCGACAGTTCGGTACTGGTGATCCACAGGGCAAGCAACGCGCCCGCACCTGCGGCCGGCAGCGTGGACAGGATGGTCACCGGATGCAACAGGCTTTCGTACAGCATGCCGAGCACGATGTAGACGGTGAGCACGGCGGCCAGGATCAGCCAACCCATGCCGCTTTGGGATTGCTGGAAACGCCGGAAGCTGCTGCCCATGGCGACCTTGATGTCACCGGGCATGCGCATGTTTTTGGTGGTCGCGCCAATGATGCCCATCGCCTCACCCATGCTTACGCCGGGCGCCAGGTTGAAGCTCAGGCTCATCGTGGTGAACTGGTTTTCATGCGTGATCTGCGAGGGCGCCAGACCCGGCTCCTGATGCGCCAGTGCGGTCAGCGGAATCATCTTGCCGCTGGCGGAGCGCACGTGGATCTTGTCGATCGCCGCCGGCGTGGCGGTCTGCGCGGGGAGCGCGTTGATCACCACCTTGTACTGGTTGATGTCCGAGTAGATGGTCGACACTTGACGCTGCCCAAACGCGTCATACAGCGCGCCGTCGATGGTGCCGATGGACACGCCCAACTGGGCTGCGCGGTCGCGATCAATCACGATGTTCTGGCGCAGGCCGCCCTCGTCGACGTCAGTGCCAACGTCCAGGAGTTTGGGGTTGGACTTCAGCGCGGTCTGCAGTTTCGGCAACCACTCCTGCAGTCCGGCCAGATCGTTGCCCTGCAGCGACACCTCATATTGCGCGCCTTGGCTGGTGCCGCCCCCGCCGCTGGGCAGGTCCTGCACGGGGCGCAGGCGCAGGTTGAGATCGGGATAGTTCGCCGCCTTGGCACTCAAGCGCGCGAGTACGGCAAACGTGTCGTCCTTGCGGCCCTCGGCACGCGTCTTCAGATCGATGTTGAA
>CAJDTO010000008.1_pt1 | contig 29524 bp, 27 predicted proteins | sample 7389821 | NCBI WGS metagenome assembly CAJDTO01 (sample SAMEA7055651, study PRJEB34461) | soil metagenome | biome: terrestrial ecosystem; feature: Peninsula; material: soil | place: Antarctica | collected 2016
GCAGGGCCGCTTCACCCGCTGGATGATGGCGGGCTACCAGAACATCCTGGGGCGCTGGTTGCAACGGCCGCTGCTGGTGTTGCTGCTGGTGGTGCCGCTACTGGTGCTCGGCGGCGTGGCGTATACCCAGGTCGGTAGCGGCTTCATGCCGAAGATGGACGAAGGTGGCTTCATTCTCGACTATCTGTCGCCGCCGGGCACCTCGCTGGAAGAGACCGACCGGCTGCTCAAGCAGGTGGAGGTGATTGTCAAGGCCAATCCGTATGTCGACTCCTATTCGCGGCGTACCGGTGCCCAGCTCGGCGGCGGACTTACCGAGGCGAACGTGGGCGATTTCTTCGTGCACCTGAAAACCGCCTCGCGGCCATCGACCGAGGCGGTGATGACCCAGGTGCGCACCGCGGTGGAACAGCAGGTGCCAGGGCTGGACATCGAGCTCTCGCAGTTGATGGAGGACCTGATCGGCGATCTGGTGGCGGTGCCGCAGCCAATCGACATTCAACTCTACGGTGGTACGCCGGCGCAGCTCGACGCCACCGCCAGCAAGGTCGCTGCGGCGATCGGCACGGTGGATTCGACCAAGGCTGCGCTGGCGGGGCTTGACCCGGTCAGCGTGGCCGATCAGGTGGCGGCGGCGATCGAGGGCACGGTGGCTGCGAAAATGCCCGAGGGCAGCAAGCTGGTCGGAGTGCGCGTGCAGCTGCCGTTGACCGCGCAGCAGCGGCTGGAACAAGTCGCTGACCTGCCAATTCGCGCTGGCGACGGCCACCTGCTGCCGCTCACACGCGTGGCCACGCTGAAGCAGGTGCAAGGCCAGCCGGAAATCAACCGCGATAATCTCAAGCGTATCGTCGCGGTCACCGCGCGCATCAGCGGACGCAGCCTCGGTGCGGCCATCGTCGACGTCAAGCACGTGCTGGCCACGCCGGGCTTGCTGCCCAAGGGCGTGCTGTTCCATCTGGGTGGGGTGTATCAGCAGCAGCAGCAGGCGTTCCACGGCTTGGTGATCGTGATGCTGGCGGCGATCGCGCTGGTGTTCACCTTGTTGCTGTTTCTGTACGAGAGTTTCCGCATCGCGCTGACGATCCTGGCGATGCCGCTGCGCACCCGGCGCTGCACGCGGCCGGCGAACACCGCACGCGGCCGATCCTGATGTCCACACTGGCGGCGATCCTCACCCTGCTGCCGCTGGCGTTGGCGATCGGCAAGGGTTCGCAGATGCAGCAGCCGCTGGCGATCGCGATCATCTCCGGCATGCTGGTGCAGCTGCCGCTGGTGCTGCTGGTAATGCCGGTGCTGTATGCGCTGCTGCGCAAGCGGGACGCGCATGCGTAGCTCGCCGCGCTGCGGTTGCAAGAGCCTGCTCGCGGGCAATGCTCTCGCTTCCCCGGTCGGGTCCTGCGCAGCCTTCCAGCGATCGCGACGGCTACTTGCGCTTCGGCCCGACACGCACACTTCCGACTCACGCGTGTATATTTTTCGGTGGCGAGACACGTACTCGGCGGACAGTGCGTCCGGTATCGTCGCCTAACCCATACCAGGATTCGCCGTGTCGACTACTCGCCGCATTCATATCCAGCCTGTCGATAATGCCGTACTGGTGCAGGGCATGGCTGGTATCCAGCGTGAGTTGAAGTTGCCTTCGGCGTTTCCGCCCGAGGTCGAGGCCGCGGCGGCACAAGCGGCGTTGCATCCACGCTTGCCGACGCTGGACCGCAGTGACATTCCGTTGGTCACGATTGATCCGCCGGGGTCCATGGATCTGGATCAGGCGATGTATGTGGAGCGCACGAATGGTGGCTATCGGGTGATCTATGCGATTGCCGATGTTGCCGCGTTTGTGACGGCGGGTGATCCGGTGGATCTGGAAGCGCATCGGCGCGGCGAAACGCTGTATGGCGCAGATGCGAAGATTCCACTGCATCCCAGAGTCTTGTCGGAAGCTGCCACCTCCTTGTTGCCCGACCAGTTGCGCCCGGCGTTGCTGTGGACGATTGAGCTGGATCCCACGGGTGAAATGACGACGATCGATGTGCGCCGCGCGTTGGTAAAGAGTCGCGCCAAGCTCACCTACGCCGGCGTGCAGCAGGCGATCGATGCTGGCCTGGTCGAGCCGATGTGGGTGGTGCTGCGCGAGATTGGTGAGTTGCGTCAGCAGCGGGAACGCGCGCGTGGCGGCATCAGCCTGCCGCTGCCGGATCAGGAACTCGACGTGGTCGATGGCGTGTGGAAACTCGCGTTTCGCGCGCGCTTGGCGGTGGAGGATTGGAACGAACAGATTTCCTTGCTCACTGGCATGGCGGCAGCGCAGTTGATGGTGCGCGCGAAGGTGGGTTTGTTGCGGACGTTGCCCGAGCCTGATCCGCGTGACCTTGATCGCTTGCGCATCACGGCGAAGGCCCTCGGGATCGACTGGCCTGCGGCGTTGAATTACCCCGAGTTCATCCGCTCGCTGGATCCGTGCAACGACACCCACGTGGCAATGTTGACCACCTCCACTTCGGTATTGCGCGGCGCCGGCTACGTAGCGTTCAACGGCACGCTACCCGCGCAGTCGATGCAATCAGCCATTGCCGCGCATTACACGCACGCCACCGCGCCGCTGCGACGATTGGTGGATCGTTACACCGGTGAAGTTTGCCTGGCGCTGTGTGCGCAGGAGCCGGTGCCGGAGTGGGTGTTGACGGCGTTGCCCGGCTTGCCCGCCACCATGCAGGTCTCTGGCCGTCGCGCCCGCCAGTACGAGACGGCGGTGCTCGATCTGGCGGAGGCGGCGATGTTGGCGTCGCGTGTGGGCGAAACTTTCAGCGGCGCCATCGTCGAAGTTGCCGCCAATGATGCGAAGCGCGGCGTGGTTATCGTGCGCGACCCGGCCGTCGAGGCCGGTGTTTCCAGTGCGTCTGCGTTGACGCTCGGTGCGGAGGTCACGGTCAGACTGACCACGGCAGACCCGGTAAAGCGGGTGACGCGGTTCGCGCTGGGCTGATGGCGCTGGGGTGGTGGACCGCTTGGCTTGGCGCGCTTTCGTCCCGGTTGATCGGCGTGTGCGCTGGCGCGGCCACATGCTGTCGTGCCGTGCCTGACACGACGTTTGTTGCAGTGCTTGGCGAGGCGTAATCCGGTGTGCACTGAACGTGCTGTCACTGCGTCGCGTATGCGTGGCGAGTTTCCTGCGTGTGCATGCGCTAGTGCGGGATCGGTCGTCCGCGCTTCGTCAGGTTTGCGAACCGATTGACCCTGGCCGCTGCCGCTCCCGGCACCGCGATGCACCACCGCGAGTCGAACTGGCTGCCCGTATCGCGTCCGTGCTCCGGCGAGGACTTTTCGCAAGACCGATCTGCACAAATTCACTGGCAGGCACCTCCGTGTTCGTCGGACGCCGCATTCGCTACGCAACCCTGATCTTGTGACGTCGGGCGCGAGCAAAACCCCTCACTCGCGCCCGGTCTGCGTCTCGCTTGTTGTCACCCAGCTGATCATCTGCGCCGCAAGTTCATCCGTCGCCTGGCCGAATGCGGTGACCACCTGCGACACTTCCTTGCCGTTGACCGGTTGGCGAATATCGAAGCGGCGTGTGGCGAGGATCTTCTGGGAGCGCCCCTGCACGAGTTGGACGTCGTAACGGATCACCACCACGGGCCCGCCTTGCACGTATTCGCTCTGGAACGCGCGCAAATCACCGGTCAATTCCAGGTCGGCTCGCAGTTGCGCGTCATCGCTGCTCACCGCGGCAAAGCGACCGTCCGTGCGGAACGCGTCGAGCAGGCGGTCACGCAGCAGTCGTGGTGCACGATCACTCCAGCGTGCACCATGGTAGCTGGTGATCACATTGCCCGCGGGCAGTACGGCAATGTGGGTGCTGTCCAGTACCCGCGCAGCCTCTGGCGTGACGATGCGCAATGACTCTGGCAGTACTGAGTGATGCGGGGTTGCGGGCACTGATGTGGCCGGCAACACATACACGTTGGGTGCTTCGCTCTTGGGCAGGATCGAGCAGCCACCAAGCAGCAGGCCGAGCGCAATCACTGCCCAGCAAGGACGCAGGTTCATGGTTTGAACTCCTTGCTCTTGTCGCGACCGAGCAGATAGCCGCTCGGGTTGTCATTGAGTCGGCGCGAAACGGTTTGCAGTGATTCCAGCGTCTTGCGCAGCTCGATCAATGCCGGGCCGATTTCACCCAGACCGCGTATGCCGCTATCCAGCCCATCGCGATTGTCGCTGAGCAACCGATCGATGTTGGCGGTGGTGCGTTGCAGCGCCGCCATCGACGCCTGCATGCTGTCCAGCGCCGCCTTGCCGGTGCCGTTGAGCAGTCCGTTCGCGTTGCGGGCCAGTTTCTCGGTCTGCGCCAGCGTAGCGTTGGCGTTGCGACTGGCCAGTGCCAGTTGTTGCAGCAGCTGGCGAATCTGGTCGCGCTGATCGGCCACGGCGCCGGTCATCTGGTCCAGATGTGCCAGCGTATTGTTGATGTGCTGTACGTTGTCGTCAGACAGCAAGTGACTCGCTTTGGACACCACTTCGTTGATATTGAGCATCAGGTCTTCGCCGCCAGCGAGCAGCTTGGCCAGCGGAGAGGGATCGGCGACGATGACGCCAACATGGCCATCGCGTCCACGCAAGGCGGGGGACTGAGGTGAGCCACCGCTGAGCTGGATGATCGACAGGCCGGTCAGACCGGTCAGGGCAAGCTTGGCATGGGTGTCCTGTTTGACGGGCGTGTCGGCGGCCACCCGGATTTGCGCCAGTACGCGTCGTGGGTCTGCCGGGTCCAGTTTCAGTCGCGTCACGTCGCCGACTTTGATGCCGTTGTACTGGACGGCAGCGCCTTGGCTGAGGCCGCTGACCGCCTCGTTGAACACCACCTCGTAATCCTGGAATGCCCGGTCCGTGCTGGTCTTGGCCAGCCACAGGCCAAACAGCAGGGCAGCAGTCACCACAACCACGGTGAACAGACCGATCAACACATGATGTGCGCGTGTTTCCATCTCAGGAGTTCTCCGTCAAGCGTTGCGCTGCGTCTTCCGCGGCGCGGCCGCGTGGGCCATGGAAATAGGCCTGCACCCAAGCGTCGTCGGTTGCTGCAACCACTTCCAGCGGTCCGGCTACCAGCACTTTCTGCTGCGATATCACGGCGACGCGATCACACACTGTATACAAGGTGTCCAGGTCATGTGTGACCAGAAACACCGTCAACCCGAGCGCATTGCGCAGGGTCAACAACAGTTGATCGAACGCGGCGGCGCTGATCGGATCGAGGCCGGCCGTGGGCTCGTCCAGAAACAGGATTTCCGGGTCCAGCGCCAGCGCGCGCGCCAGTGCGGCACGTTTGATCATGCCGCCGGATAGTGCTGATGGCGGCTTGTGTGCGGTATCGCGCGGCAGACCGGCCAGCGCAAGTTTCACGCCCGCCATGTGGGCCGCGGCTTCCCGATCCAGACCGCCATGTTCGATCAACGGCAGCTCGACGTTTTCTGCCACGGTCAACGAGGAGAACAACGCGCCACGCTGAAACAGCACGCCAAAACGCCGCTCGATCTGCGAGCGCCGCTCGGTGGACAGTGCCAGCAGATCCTCGCCAAACACACGTACGCTGCCGGCCGTCGGTCGCAGCAGTCCGACGATCGAGCGCAGCAACACGGATTTGCCACTGCCCGAACCGCCGACCACGCCAAGGATCTCGCCACGATGGACGTCCAGATCAAGCTTGTCGTGTACGGTCTGCACGCCGAAGCGATTGATCAGGCCACGCACTTCGACCACCACCGACGGCGTCGCGCCGGCTGCGGTTGGCGCGCTCACCAGCCCATCTCCATGAAGAACAAGGCGGCGATCGCGTCGATCACGATCACCACGAAGATGGATTGCACCACGCTGGAGGTGGTGTGCGCGCCGACCGACTGCGCACTACCGCTGACCCGAAAACCCTCCAGGCAACCGATCACCGCAATCAGGAATGCAAACACCGGTGCCTTGCTCATGCCCACCAGAAAGTGCCGTACGTCGGTGTCGGCATGGAGCATGGACAGGAACATGGTCGGCGTGATGTCCAGCGCGAAGATGCACACCATCGCACCACCGATGATGCCGGCAAGCATCGCCAGAAAACTCAGCAGCGGCAGCGCGATCAGCAGCGCCAACACACGCGGCAGCACCAGCAGTTCCATCGGGTCGAGGCCGAGGGTGCGGAGGGCGTCAATCTCCTCTCGTGATTTCATCGAGCCGATCTGCGCGGTGAACGCGCTGGCGGTGCGTCCGGCCAGCAGGATCGCAGTCAGCAACACGCCAAACTCGCGCAGAAACGAAATGGCTACCAGATCCACGGTGTAAATCGATGCGCCGAAATCGGCGAGCACCGTGGCGCCAAGGAAAGCCACCACGGCACCGACCAGGAAAGACAACAGCGCGACGATTGGCACGGCGTCCAGTCCGATCTGTTCCACGTGCGCCACCAGCGAGGTCATGCGCCAGCGCCGTGGACGCAACAAACTGCGTGCCAGTGTCTCCAAGGTCAAGCCGATGAAGCCAAGCAGTTGCAACATCTGCTGGTAGAAGTTGTCGACCGCTGTGCCAATGCGCTCGAGCAATTGCGACCACGCAGGTAGCCCTTTTGGTAGGGGCTCGCGGCTGTATTCAAGCAACGCGGCACCCACGGTTTCCAACAGCGCGCGGCGTGCCGGCGGCCAGCGCGCGGTCTCGTGCGCCAAGTCATGCAGTCGCGTGGCACCGAGCAAATCAGCCAGCAGGGCGGCACCGGCGGTGTCGAGCGTGTCGACACCGTCCAGATCAATGCGCGTCTGCGCATTGACGCGCCCACGCAAACCCAACAGCGTGTGTTCCAGTGTCGCGTAGTGCGCCAGGGTCCAGTGGCCGCTAATTCGCAGGCATACCGGTGTGGTTGCCAGATCCAGCTCCGCAAAGGTCGGCGCGGTTGCAGTCATGGCAGGAGCATAGTGGGTAATCCGCATCTGTAGCGGACTCGAGCAGCGGAGCTATCGACTGCCGCCTGGTCGGCGCTTGCAGCCGCGCGGGCCGGAGCTGGTCCACTCCCCGGTGACCTGATCGCGAACGCTTGGCTCGAGTGGGTGAAGCCTGGTGGCGCGCGCATCTCCGGCGCGATGCAGTGCGACGTCAGAGCTCGGCGGCTGTCTTGGGGACAGTTTCAATGTCGGTGCAAACGGCATTGATTATCCGATGATCGTGATCCATCCGGGTTTGGCAAGACTGTTGCATTAGCCATGACATGAATGACGCAGCCTACGACATCACCTATCTGCTTGAGTCTGAGTTGGTCGACAGCGCAGCTTCGAACCTGCGCGTCGTGAAAACGCCAGCGACTACGCCGCGCGCCCCGGTTGACGCCGTCGTACGCGACGAGTTGGCCGGGGAACTCATGCAGAGCGCCGAAATCCACGAAGCGCTGATCCAGCAGTACCTGATGCAGGTTGCCAGCGTTTGACCGGCTGCCACGCGCAGTGACGTGAGGACCTGGGCAGAACGATGCCGCTCTTGAACCATAAGTGACCTACCTTGGCACTGGCGCAGCACCCATCAGCGACGGGCTTTGTCACCGCGTGTGCTGGCTGGCGAAAGTTCATGTGCGTGGATGTCAGTCAGCTTCGGCCGCCTTCCTTGCGGCCGGTTCCTGAGCTCTCAGGCTATCGCAGGCAACGTCTCCACCCCCGCCTCGATCGCCGCTTGATGGGCGAGTGTGCGCGGCAGCATGCGCGCGAAATAAAACTTCGCAGTATCCCGCTTGGCTTGCTTGAACGCCTCCGGTTGGGCGCTGGTTTCGGCTGCGGCAACGCTGCGTGCCCACAGATAGGCCAGCGTGACGTAGCCGGAGTAGTACAGATAATCCACGGCGGCGGCACCCATTTCCTCCGGGTCGGCCTGCGCGCGCGCGGCGAGTTTCAGGGTAAGGTCGCTCCAGCTTTTGGTGGCGATGGCGAGGGGACCGATCAACCCGCGCAGGCCGTCGTCGCTCGCGTGCTGCTGGCAAAACGCGCTGATTTCCTCCAGGAAATGCTTGAAGCCAACCCCCTGCAACTGAAGAATCTTGCGCCCAAGCAGGTCGGCTGCCTGGATGCCGGTGGTGCCTTCGTAAATGGTGATGATGCGAGCGTCGCGTACAAATTGCTCCATGCCGTTTTCGGCGATGTAGCCATGGCCGCCGTAAATCTGCAGCGCCTCCTTGGTACATTCCTGTGCCAGCTCGGTGGTGACCGCCTTGGCAATGGGGATCAGAAACGCGACCAGTTCGCCGGCGGTTTTGCGCGTGGCCGGATCTTTGGCGCGATGCTCGATGTCGACGTGCAGCGCGGTGTACAGCACCAACGCACGGCAACCTTCAACCAACGCACGCTGGGTCAGCAGCATGCGGCGCACGTCTGGCTGCACAAGCAGATTGTCGGCGGCCTTGTCGGGAAATCTTGGGCCGGACAGCGCGCGCGATTGCAGGCGCTCACGGGCGTAGTTGAGGCTGTTCTGCAGCGCTCGTTCGCTCAATGCCAGGCCTTGTACACCCACCGACAGCCGCGCCGCATTCATCATGGTGAACATCGCCGCAAGGCCCTTGTGCGGCTGGCCGATCAGATAACCCTCGGCGCCGTCGAAGTTCATCACGCAGGTCGAGCACGCGTGGATGCCCATCTTGTGTTCGATCGCGCCGGCGCTGACGCTGTTGCGCGCGCCTAACGAACCGTCAGCGTTGACCTTGAATTTCGGCACGATGAACATCGAGATGCCGCGGCTGCCCGCAGGTGCATCGGGCAGGCGCGCCAGCACCAGGTGCACGATGTTTTCGGCAAGGTCGTGCTCGCCGGCGCTGATGAAAATTTTCGTGCCGCTGAGCTTGTACACCGCGTGCCCTTCGCTGTCGGCAGGGGCCGGTTCCGCGCGCGTCTTCAACAGGCCGAGGTCGGAGCCGGCTTGCGGCTCGGTCAGGCACATCGTGCCGGTCCAGCGGCCGGCGATGATGGGCCGCATGAAACGCTCGCGCTGCCATTCCTCGCCATGCAATTGAAGCGCGTGGGTCGAGCCTTCGGACAACAGTGGATACAGACTCCAGGCCAGGTTGCCGGACTGGAAAATTTCCGTGGTGGCGATGCCGAGCACGCCGGGCAATGCCTGGCCGCCGTAGATTGTCGGATTGGTCAGGCCGGTCCAGCCGCCTTCGGCAAACTGCTTGAACGCGTTCTGGAAACCTTTCGGTGTGGTCACCGCGTGCGTGGCTTTGTCGAAGTGGCAACCCTCGGCGTCGGCCGGTGCATTGGTCGGCGCCAGCACTTGCTCACTGAGCTGCGCAGCACCGTCCAGCACCGCCTCGAAGATGTCGCGAGTGTGCTCTTCGCCACCTTGCAGGGCGGTCAGCGTCTGTTCCGCGCCGAGCACATCGAACAGCACAAAACGCAGGTCGTCGAGCGGGGCTTTGTAAGCAGTCATGAGGGTTCCTCGAATAGTGTGGATGGTTCAACGATACGTATGCGCAATACCTGGCACGGGCGACAACCAGTCGGTACCGCTGAAGTCGAACGTGCGTGGTTTGTTTTCCTGTTCCGGCTTGGCCGTGGTGCTGCCAGTGAGGCGATAGCCGAGCGAGCCGGTACTGCCTTTGGCAGCCACCGCTTGCAGCGCGTCGGTCATCGCTGTGGTCGGCAGCACGTTGAGTGGGATCACATCGCCGGCCAGCGCTGGTATGTCGCGTTTGAACGTGACGTGCAGGCGTACCGGAACGTGGTCGGCCACTTGCAGCTGCCCGTCGAGCGAAGTGAAATCCATTTCGCCGTAACTGTTGTTCTGGATGCGCAGCGAGAGTTGCCACTGCCCGTCAGGCAGCACCACCAGTTGCTGGATCGTGACGTTCGGCGGAAAGACGCTCTTGCGTGCTGGGCCGCACGCCAGCAGCGCGCCAGTCAATACCAGCAACAGCAAACCTTGCAGCAGTCGTTTCATCGGCAACACCTCAAACGATTGTTTGAATACTAGCCGAGGCGGCGCGGCAAGTCAGCGCCGAGGTGGCTGCATTTACCCTCCACAGGCATGTAGCGGTGGCACGCAGGCCTGTCCGGCGCAGGCTGATGGTGGATCAATAACGGCCCGGTGTGCAGCCCGGTACTGCCCGCCGACTCGCGTTGCACGCGTGTTGGTGCCAGCCACAAACTCGGACCCACCCTTCGGATGATTGACGCACTCGGTAGTTTCCAAGCGCGGGCGCGCCGGTCATCATGGCGACCCTTGCCATCAGCCCGCTATCCAATGACCGCAGTCACTCGCCGACAACGCACCTCGACCCGTCGCTCACCCATTCACGGCACCGGTGTATTTGCTGCCGGAGCGTTGCATGCCGGCGAGGAAATCATCGAATACAAGGGCAAATTGTTGACTCACGCGCAAGCTGACGATTTGTATGGTGATGGTGGTGAGAGTGGCCATACGTTCCTGTTTACGCTCAACGCGCAGTACATCATCGACGCCAATCAGCACGGCAACAGCGCCCGCTGGATCAACCATGGTTGCGTGCCAAATTGTCAGGCGCTGGTGGTGGAAAGCGCGAGCGGTGACGCACGGCGCGACAAGGTCGTGATCGAGGCACTGCGCGATATTCAGCCCGGCGAGGAATTGACTTACGACTACGGCATCGTGCTGGATATGCCACACACGGCGCGCTTGAAAAAACTCTGGAAGTGTCTGTGCGGTGCGCCGCAGTGCACGGGCACGTTGCTCAAGACGCGGCGCTGAAAGGCGGCGCCGGATACCCGGCGTTGAGCCATCGGCGGGTTGGATCTGAAGTTGCAGTGCGGCAAATGTCGGGTGGGGTGGGTAGTCTGGCGCGGGGTCATGGCGTTGCACTACCAGTCGCGTGAGGTTCAAGCGCGTCGTTGCATGCTGCATTCGAATGCTTCCCAGTGAGAGTCGATCATCTCCCAGCCCGAGCCGAGTGAACCTGATGACGTCGCATGTCCGGGCGTTGCTGTCGGCGCCAATGCGGCGACGGCATGCGACGGCGCGGCCGGGCTGCAGCTGTTGCGCCCACGTGCGCAACACGCGCCGTTGACCTGCTTCGCGCGGCCGCGTTGGTGGTTGCTGGGCTTGGTCGTGCTGCTGCATGTGTTGTTCGCACTGGTGCTGCGCCAGGCGTTGCAGATGTCTGCGCCAGTGCGGCTGGAACGTCCGCAAGCGTTGCAGGCGCGCTTCGTGCCGATCTTGTTGGTGCCGTCACCTGCCCCGGCGCTGCCACCGGTGAGATTGCCAGAACGCCACGCGCCGCCGCGCGCTCCGGTGGGCCATACGGCACCCAGTGCGCAAGTGACTGCTACGCCGCCGTTGGCCCTGTATGACCACGACGGCCGGGCCCTACTGCCGGCGCCCACTGCCAGCGTCGGTGCGACTCCCGATTACGTGCAGCGGTTGCCGTCAGGCGACGCGCGCATCATGCATGACACTGACCCCGTGCATTACCAGTCGACGCGTTTCGAGAAATATTTCCCGCCGCCGGGCGAAAGTACCGGTGGTGCGCTGGTACGCCACGTCACCGAGGCACTGATCAAGTCCAGAGATATCGACTTGCCGCACGGCGTGCACTTGAAGTGCAAGACGGTGCTGGGCATTCCAACGCCCAACTGCTCGATGCCGCCCGCGCCACCCTCAGCCAAGGACGGTGATGAACGCTTGAGTATGGCGCCGGCCAAACCGCTGGCGAAGGATCCGCATGCTGTGCCGCCGCCGACGGTCGCGGCGTGTATCGCGATGTACCGCGCCGGCAAACCGTTGGAGTCGGGCTGCCCGACCGACACGCCGAATCGCGCCGTGGATGACGAACTGCGTCAGCGCGCTGCAGGGGCCAACGCGGGCCATTGAGCGCATGCAGCCCGTGACTGGCGCCCGCTACACTGCCACGGTGTCGCTACCCACTGAACCACTGTTACCCAAACCGCCGCTGTCGCCGCGGCTGGTGTTGATGGAGTCGCCGCTGGCTGCGGGCAGCTGGCTGCGCGCCCGTCGCCGCTGGCGTGAGCGCCCGACGGTGCGTGGGCTCCGTTGGGTGGCCTTGTTTGGCACGTTTTTGGTGCACCTGGTGTTTATGGCGATTTTCGTGCTTGGTCCGCCGTATGACTGGACGCCGCCGCGCGCCGCGCCCGAGCAATATTTGCAGGTACGCCTGATCGATGCCGATGAGCTTTTGCCGCCGCCACCCCCGCCGGTGCGCGGCACGCCACCCAAGCAGATCGGTCCGCGCCATCAGGGACGCGCGGCCGCTGCCGCTGCGGTACGGCGCGCGACACCGGCGTCGCCGACGGTGTCTGAGCGTGCCAGCGCAAGTACATCGCTGGCGCTGGCTGCGGCACAACCGGCGCGTGCGCCGACCCCACAGCCTGCTGCTGCGCCGCCACCACCGGTGAGCTTGCCCGTGCCGGCGCCCGCGCCCGAGTTGCAGCCGGTACCGCTGGCCGGTCAGCCACCCAGCGTCGCGGTGCCCAAACCGTCACTGCAGCCGCCGGTGCCACCGAAGTTTCAACCCACGCCCGTGCGCGCCGTGCAGATTGATGGTGTTCAGCCCATTCCTCCGCCAGCCTCGCTGGCGTTGCCGGAAGTGCCTGCACAGATGCCGCCACCGGTGGTGACGCCGAGTATCGTGTTGAACGTCGAGCGTCCGCAGGCCGAGACGCCAGCCAGCGTCAGCGCACTGCGCGCACAGGTTAGCGCTGCACCGCCCGTACCGGATTTGCAGCCTGTGCCGCTGCCGGCACAGCGCGCGCCCACCGTGACCGTGAACGCACAACTGAGCGTGCCGTCGCCGTCCGTCGCGCGCGTCATGCCACACATACGGGCGCCTGCGCTGCAGGTGGCCGAGGCGCAGTTGGACGCGATTCCGGTTTCGACTGCCAGCGCCGTGCACGTCACCATGCAGCCGGCGACTGCCAAGCTCGACGTGAGAGATGCGCCTGCGGCGCAACGGGCGCAGGCGGTGACCCAGGTAGTCGCCGCCACGCCGGCGCCATCTGCGCCGCTGGCCGCTGCGGCATCGGTACCGGCGCCGACTGTTCCGGCGAGCGAGCATGCATCGTCGCCGTCTCCGGCCGCATCGGCAGCGGCGCAAGACGTGGCGCGTGCGGAGCATGCGCAACCAGCAACCGCCGCCGGCGTCGAGCGCGATGTCAGCACCGCGCCCGATGCGACGCCGCAGGGTCGTGATGATGCCGCACTCGGTCAGCCCGACGGAGCGGCAGCGCCCACGCCAGACGCGAGCGTGGCGGCGCGGCAGCGGACAGGTGAGCAGCAAGGCAAGTTGCCCGGTGATCGTGCGCAAGGTACGCGTGAGGCTGTCGGGCAGCGCGGTGGCAAGCAGCCTGGCGCAGCGCAAGGTGAACGCGTCGGTACGCCCGGCGACTACACCCAACTGAAACCACGTGGCGACACCGACGTGATGAACCACGGCGCCCCCGATATCGGTTACAAGTCGACACGTTTTGACGCGGACTGGACGCCGCTGGGTGAAAGTTCCGTCGACACCGCATTGCGCCATGCGGTGGAAAAAACCACGGTGACGCACACATTTCACTTGCCGCGAGGCATCCGCGTGAAGTGCGCGCTGAGGCCGCTGTTGCCGGTGGCGCTGTTTGGCTGCAGCAACCCCGACCCACCGGCTGTGCCGGTCGCGGACAAAGTTTACGATCGCCTGCATCTGCCTCCAGCCAATCCGGTCGCCGCACCGACGCCAATGGCTGCTGTCGCCCCCGCACCAACGCCGACTATCAAACTGGATAACGCTGCCGAGTGTGCGGCGGCCCGCTTGAGTGGTGGGCCGCCACCACCTGGTTGCGCTAGCAGCCTGCCGGCGGTTGCACCAGTGCGCGCGCCGTCCTCGACGTCCAGTTCATGGGTGCCGGCGAGCGATCAATTCCATTGATGCGGTACTGACACGCGGGATTTGGGGGGATCATCGCCAGCCAGCGCGGCGATGTACTCCGCGGGTGATTCCCGGGAGCCATCGGCGCGCGTGGCGAGTGCGCCGCAGGGCGGGCACTGCCCGCCGCATTTTCGGCATCGTGATGGCACCGTGCATGTAAAAGTCGGCGGGCAGTGCCCGCCCAACGGAGTACGGGTTCAGCGTGGCACTGCAGACGGCCGACAAGATCTCCAGGCCGCAGCGTGGGACCAGCGGCGCGCCGGGGCGACCGTTATTTTCGATCGTCCTTTGGACCGCTGAACGCGGCTCAGCGCACGCGTTTCACATGCGCGTTTTCGTAGCACGATGGCACGTACATCATCCAGGTGCCCAGCAGCGACGGCTTGATCTGTACTTCAGGATCGGTGGTGGGCTTGCACGCGTGCGGGCTCGGGTCGATGACACGCCAGACCTGCGCGTTGCCCATGGTGAAGTCGTGGTTTTTCTCCCAGCCATCGAAGGTGCCGACGATGTGCGTGTCGATACGCTGGCGTTTCGTCTTGCTGGGGTAAAACACCGGTTCGCCGCTGGCGTCGACCATCTTGATGGCGGGCTTGCCCTCGGCAGCCAGCCAGTGATCGAGGCTGGCGAGTTCTTGCGGAGTCAGTTTGTCCAGCCCGGCGGCCTTGAACTGATCGGCGCTCATGCGTTGCTGCAGGCTGTCGGCCTGTTGTGCATGCACTGGCAACAGGCCAAGCGGCAGCATCAACAAAAGCATGGCAAGTAGGTGGCAGGTGCGAATCGTCATTGTTGGGTTCTCGGCACGGGTGGCGGGATGTCACGCTGGATTCTGCGCGGCAAGCGCCAGCATGCCAAGCTTCAGAGAGCGTCCTCGCGCTGCAGCTACCATAAGCGTCTGTCGAGGGAACCCGCACCATGTCGCACGCTGTCAGCACTTCCAGTCTGGCCCAATGGCGCCAACGCAACACGCCAGTGCCACTGCTGGCCGACGCGTTGACGGCGTGCACCACGTGTCCGGTCAACGAGGGGGAGTGTTGTGATGTGCTGGATCTGCTGGCCACACTGGGCTGCGACGCGCACACGCAGGCCGCCGCGTTGTGGTACGAGCTGGCGCGCGTCGACCCGGCGCAGTGGGGGGTAAAGCGTGTTGGTCTGCCGGTGGAGTTGCAGCGTCTGGTGAGCGGCCAGCAGGCGGCTGAGCAGGTGTGGGCGCTGCATGCGCAGCAACGCACGCCGCAAGCTGCGGTGGAGGGACTGCGCCGTTTGCTGCTGGCAATTGTGCATGACTTGCGCGTGGTATTTGTGTTGCTGGCGCGGCAACTGGCACAGATGCGCGCCGCCACCGCATTGCCTGCGGAGCGTGCTGCGGCGTTGGCGCGACTGACGCGCGACATCCATGCGCCGCTGGCCAATCGTCTCGGTATCTGGCAGCTGAAGTGGGAGCTGGAGGATCTCGCGTTTCGCTTTCTGCAGCCGCAGATGTACCGGCGCATCGCCGGTTTGCTGGACGAGCGCCGGGTCGATCGCGAGCAGTTCATCGCCGAAGTGCTCGCACAGTTGCAACAGGCGCTGGCCATGGCCGGCATTCGCGCCGAACTGGCCGGGCGCCCGAAACACATTTATTCCATCTGGAAAAAAATGCAGCGCAAGGGGCTGGATTTTTCCGACCTCTATGACATTCGCGCGGTGCGCGTTCTGGTCGACTCGGTCACCGATTGCTACGCCGCATTGGGCGTCGTGCATGCGCACTGGCAGCATTTGCCAGCCGAGTTTGACGACTACATCGCGCGCCCGAAAAACAACGGCTATCGTTCGCTGCACACTGCCGTGCAAGGGCCGCGCGGGCGCACGTTGGAAGTGCAGATTCGTACGCATGACATGCATCGGGCCAACGAGCTGGGGGTTGCCGCGCACTGGCGTTACAAGGAAGGCGGCAGCGGCGATGCCGAGTTCGAGGCCAAGATTGCCTGGATGCGCAAGTTGCTGGAGCCGCGGGCGGCCGGTGACCGCAGTCTGGGTGCCGACCTGGCGACCGAGTTGCTGGAAGATCGCGTCTACCTGTTGACGCCCAAGGGCGAAGTCTTTGATTTGGCGCGCGGTGCGACCGTGCTGGATTTTGCCTATCTGGTACACACCGAGGTCGGCCATCGCTGTCGCGGCGCCAAGGTCAATGGGCGCATCGTGCCGCTGACGTTCCAGCCGCAAAGTGGTGATCGGGTTGAGATTCTCACCGCGAAGATCGCCGACCCGAGTCGCGACTGGCTGTCGCCACAGCACGGTTATCTCAATACGCCACGTGCGCGGGAAAAGGTACGAAGCTGGTTTCGCCGCATCGCCCAGGATGCCAATCTGGCCGCCGGCCGCGCGATGCTGGAGCGCGAGTTGAGACGCCTCGCTCTCGGCGCGGCTGATGTCGCCACGTTGCCGGCACACTTTCACCTGAAAAATCACGAGGAGCTGCTGGTTGCGCTCGCGCTGGGCGAGATTACCGCAGGGCAAATCGCGCGCACGTTGCAGGAAGCTGCACAACCGCCGGCCCCGGTGGCACCTGCGCCTGCTGCGCGACCGCTGACGCTCGACCGCAGCGCGCTCACGATCGAAGGGATTGGCAATCTGCTGACCACGCTTGCGCGCTGCTGTCAGCCGCTGCCCGGTGATGCGGTGCGCGGCTATATCACCAAGGGCCGCGGCGTGTCGGTACATCGTGCCGATTGTGGAAGTCTGGCGCGACTCGCGCGTCGTGATCCGGATCGGGTGATCGAGGTGACCTGGGGCAGTGCCGGCACGCATGCGTACGAGGTGGATATCGAAATCAGTGGGTACGACCGCAAGGGCTTGCAGAAAGACGTGACCAACGTCGTCAGCAACGCCAATGTGCACATCGTCGCCTCATCCAGCCGGGTGTTTGCCAACAGCGGCGAGGTGGAAGTGCGCTTCACCCTGCGCGTGCACGACTTTGAACAACTGTCGACGCTGCTCGGCAAACTGGGTGCCTTGCCCAATGTGGTCGACGCCCGCCGCATTGGCGGCGGTTGAAGCAGGCGCCATGTGCCGTGTTTGTTGCCGATGTCCCCTGATCTTCATCAGCGCCCGTCGTGGGTGTTTACGTAGGGCGGGCACTGCCCGCCGCGCACCACGACGACCGCATGGAATGCGATCCGCGCGTTGGCATCTTGCGATCCACCGCGGAAGCCGGCGGGCAGTGCCCGCCCTACCGGGCAGCATTAGGTGCGCGTTTGTGCGCCAGCGCTGCGTTCAGTCTGCGCGAGGCGAACGAGTTGCTCAGGCGTGGCGCGACCAGGCGCAACGGGCAGGTTACGTCGCTGCATCGGGAAATTTGCCACGATCGGGCATTGCAACGCACCAATCCGCGAACAGAAGCTCAAGCTGAACGCCTGCGCGGCGCGTGCGAAGCGCGCGCACATGCCAATGTTAAGCTGCAGCGTCATCTTGGCAGCGACGGATCATGGTGCGACGACGAGACCAGCACGAAGTGGATGCACGCGGTCGCACGGAACCCACTCTGGGCAATCTGACCGATCTTGATGCGCCAGTGACGCAGGCCGACGCGCTGCCGCCGGTGAGCGCCGGCGAACGTACGTCGCGCGCTGTGCCGCGCGCACCAGCACGTCGTCGCGGCTGGGTGGTCGTGTTACTGGTGCTTCTGGTCGCGGCGGTGGCTGTGGTGTGGGTCAATCAGAGTCGATTGCGGGACATGGTGCCGCGTACCGAGCTGAACGACGTGCTCGGGCGCGCGCAACAGGCTTTGCAAGATGGCCATCTGGATGGCCAGGATGGCACCAGCGCACGTGAACTGTTTCAGACCGCCGTCGCGCTGCAGCCTGACAGCGACGCCGCCCATGACGGCCTGCAACGCGTGGGTCGCGCGGTGTTGGCACAGGCCGATGCAGCACTGCAGGCCGGACAAGTGGATCAGGCTGCACAGCAGGCAGCGGTCGCGCGCGACCTGCTTGGCGGTGGCAGCGATATCGACCGGCTGGATGCCGCGATCCGTGTCGCGCGTGCCCCGGCGCCAGCAACGCCGGATCTGGTCGAGCGGGCGCAGCAGGCGTTGAGTGCCGGCAAGCTGGACGGTCCGCAGGGCGCGACTGCGCTGTATCAGCAGATAGCCCGCGCCGATCCGGGAAGCGCCCTGGCAACGCATGGGCTGGATCAGGTTGGCGACGCCATGGCCAGACAAGCACGACAGGCGCTGGAAGCGCACGATCCAGCAGCCGCCCGCGTGCGTATTGAGCAGCTGGCGGCACTGCAGCCGACCAACGGGGCATTGCCGGCATTGCGTGCGACGCAGGCACAGTTGCAGGCGGATACGGCTGCGGCAACCGTGGCAGCGGCGCCGGCGGCAGAGCCAGCGCCCGCGCCCGCCGTGCAAGCGGCAACGACGAAAAAGCCTGTGGTTGCCGCGACTTTGCCACCACCACCGGCGCCAGTACAGGCCGTACCGGAACCGGATCAGCGTGCTGTGGACCGTGCCGTCAAGCAAGGTCAGGTCGCGCTGCGTGCCGGTCGCATCAGCGGCCCTGGCGACGACACCGCGCTGGCCCATTTCAAGGCCGCTTTGATGCTGGATCCGGACAATGCGTCAGCGCGCGATGGGCTGGGCAAGATCGCGCAAGCACTGACGGTGCAGGCGAACGCAGCCACGGCTGCCGGCGATACCGCGCAGGCGTCCCAACTGCTCGATCAGGCAGCGTTGCTGGCGCCGCATTCAACCGACTTGGCGGCGGCGCGCGCACGTCTGGTCAGGAATGCAAGCGCGCCGGAGCCTGCCTCCAACTCGTTGCCCGCTGACGCCGCTGCCGAGGTCGCGCCCATGGCGCTGACGCCGCAGCAAAGCGCGACGATTGCCCGCCTCGTGCAGCGTGCGCACGGCGCCACGCAGCGCGGTGACATCATGATGCCGCCGGGTGACAGCGCCTACGATTTGTACCGCAGCGCGCTGGCGATCGACGGCAACAATGCTGCCGCACTCCAGGGCTTGCATGCGTTGCCCGATGCCGTCGAGCAGCAATTTCAGAGCGCGCTGGCGGCCGGCAATCTGCGGCAGGCTGGCGACATGCTGGCCAATTACGCCGAGCTTGCGCCCGGCGATGCGCGGCATGCGGGTATGGCAGCGCGCCTGACTTCCGGGTGGCTGGATCAAGCTGAGCAGCAATTGGGGCGGGGTGACCGCGCGGGTGCTGCGCAATCGCTGAATCGCGCGCGCAAGCTGGGACCAAACGATCCGCGCCTGGCCAGCCTCAGTGCGCGCCTGGCCAGCTCATGAGTGCCACATGACTGTCCTGGTATTTGGTGCGAGCAGTCAGATTGGCCACTTTTTGTTGCCGCGTCTGCTGACCAGTGGCGAGCAAGTGCTGGCATTGAGTCGTCAACCACGCCCTGCGCAGTCGGACTTGAGCTGGTTGCGTGGACGCCTTCCCGACGGCGTGCCACGGCTGCCGTCGTCCGTGTCGGCGGTGATCAGCGTCGGCCCGCTGCAGGCGTTTGCCGACTGGCTCGCGCGCGCGCCGTTGAGTAACGCACCGCGCATCGTCGCCACCAGTTCGATGAGCGCGGAAACCAAACGCGAGTCCAGCGTCGCAGCCGAGCGTGAAATATCTCGACAGCTACGTGCCGGCGAGGCCGCGCTGGCCAGCGCGTGCGCCACGCTTGGTTGCGCTTGGACCATATTGCGACCCACGTTGATCTACGGTGCCGGACTGGACAAAAGCCTGACCCCGATCGCGCGTCGGGCCGTGCGCACGCGGGTGTTTCCGTTGCCGGCCGGGCGCGGCCTGCGCCAGCCGGTGCATGCTGATGATCTTGCGCAGGCGGTCCTCGCGGCGCTGGAATGTCCGGCTGCCGCCGGGCACGTACTGTCCATCGGCGGTGGCGAGCGGCTCACTGCGGGTGTCATGTTTGCCCGCGTACGCCACAGCCTGCAGTGCACCACGCTGCCAGTGCCATTACCGCGCTGGCTGTTGCGCTGTGGCCGTCAGGCGTTGCCAAACTGGCGTGGGCCGCTGACCCGACTGGACACGGACCTGATTGCCGACAATAGCGAAATGCAACAGTTGCTGGGTATTCGTCCGCGCGCGTTTGCACCTGAAGCTGCTGCGTGGTTGCCGATGGCGTAAGCGTGTCTGCCCACTGCGTTGGCTGGCGCCGGTGCAAGGGAATCGTGTCGCCAGTCACCCCGCTGGGCGTTGCCTTGCGTCATGTCGGTGGCGGGATGTCCCGCTGAATCTCGCTCGCGTTCATATCCGTGCCGGGTGGCGCGTCCTATCATTGGCAGGTCTGTTTGCCGGATATCCCCACGTTGGCCTTTCTTGCTCGTACCTGTTCGTTGGCGCGCCGTTGCTGGCCGTGGTTGCGCATTCCGGCGTGGATCGGCCTTGGCCTGCTCTTCGGCTTTGTGCTGCCGTACATGCTGGTGTTGAACAGCCGGGTGCAGGACCGCTTCAACGACTTGGTGTTTTCGGTGCCCACGCGGGTGTACGCGCGGCCGTTGCCGGTGGCCGCCGGCACGCCAATGACGCCGGCGGCGCTGGAGCTGGAGCTGACGTTTGCCGGTTACAGCGGCGATAGTCGTGGTGAGGTGCCCGGCAGTTGGGCGAAACACGGGTCGCGTTACACCATCTCGTCGCGCGGTTACGCCGGCCCGGATGGTGGCGAGTTGCCCAAGCGCATTCAGGTCACGCTGGGCAGCGGCATCGTGCAGCAAGTGCGCGACATGGCCGCTGGCCAGTCGGTGGCGTTGGTCCACCTCGATCCGGCGCGTATCGCCACGTTGTACGGCGCCGATCAGGAAGAACGTCGCTTTGTGCATCTGAGTGATGTACCGCCGCTGCTGTTGAGTGGACTGCAGGCCGTCGAGGATCGTGATTTCAAACATCACTTCGGCATCGATTTCGGCGCCATTGCGCGTGCGGCGATGGCCAATCTGCGCGCCGGCCACACCGTGCAGGGTGGGTCCACGTTGACCCAGCAACTGGTGCGCAATCTGTTCCTCAGCCGCGAACGCAGTCTCACGCGCAAAGTCAACGAGGCGCTGATGTCCTTGCTGCTGGAAGTGCATTACAGCAAAGGCAGGATTCTTGAGGCGTACGTCAACGACGTGTTTCTCGGCCAGCAAGGTGCGCAGGCTGTGCATGGATTCGCTGCGGCATCGGAGTTCTACTTCGGCCGGCGGCTGGAGGACTTGCGCCCGCAGGAGATCGCGCTGCTGGTGGGCATGGTCAAGGGGCCAAGTTATTACGACCCGCGACGTGCGCCGGCACGCGCACTGGCGCGACGCAACCTGGTGTTGCAAGAGTTTGCCAATACCGGCCTGCTGACGCCGGGCAAGCTCAACGCCGCACAAGCTGCGCCGCTGGATGTGATCCGCAATGGCCAGTTGCCCCACAATCGCTTCCCGGCTTTCATGGATCTGGTGCGCAAGCAGATCACCGCCGACTTCGACGAACAAGCGTTGCGGCAGGGTGACCTGTCGGTGTTCACCACGCTCGATCCGGCCGCGCAGTTGTATGCCGAACAGGCCATCACCAGCACCTTGAAAGGCTTGGGCAAGCGTGGTGATGCGGTGCAGGCGGCGGCCGTGGTGACCGAGGCAAAAACCGGCAGCGTGCTGGCGGTAGTTGGCAGCAAACTGCCAGGCGATCCGGGTTTCAATCGCGCATTGGACGCGCGCCGCCCGATGGGTTCGACGATCAAGCCGTTTGTGTATCTGGTGGCGTTGACCCAGCCCGAACGCTGGAATTTGCTCAGCCTGCTGGATGATGGTCCGATCAGCATGCGTCAACCCAATGGCAGCGTCTGGACCCCGCAAAACGACGACAACCAGAGCCACGGTCAGCTGCCGATGGTCGACGCCTTGGCACGCTCGTGGAACCTCGCCAGCATCCATCTGGGCCTGGCGGTGGGTTTGCCGCGCATCAAGGCGTTTCTGGAATCGTTCGGCCTCACCGACGTCAACCCGAGCCCGTCATTGCTGCTCGGCGCCATCGACGTGTCACCGCTGCAGGTGGCTCAGTTGTATCAATACCTGGCGGCTGACGGGCATGCGTTGCCGCTGGTGGCGGTGCGCGGCGTGGTGGATGGCAACGGGCGCACGATCAAGCGCTACCAAGTGCAAGCGGGGCGTGGGGAATACCAACCCGCCGTGCGCCTGACGACATGGGCGATGCAGCAGGTGGCGTTGTATGGCACGGCCAGCGCGATTGGCAATTCCGGACTGGCGTGGCTGCATGCGGCGGGCAAGACCGGCACCAGCAACGATACGCGCGATAGCTGGTTTGCCGGCTTCACCGGGGAACATCTGGCGGTGTTCTGGCTGGGTCGTGACGACAACAAATCCACTGGTTTGTTTGGCGCCACAGGTGGTTTGCGCGCGTGGCGCGAGTTGTTTGCGAAGCTGCCAACCCGGCCGCTTTCTGCGGCGCCAGGTGACGGTCTGGAAATGGCCTGGATCAATCCGCAGGATGGCAAGCGCACGGATCCGCAGTGCACCGGAGCGCGCCAGGTGCCGGTGGTGGACGGCACGTTGTCGGCCGACACCGAGGGTTGTTTCTGGCAGGGCGTACAAAGTGCACTGGGTCTCGATGGTCAGCCCGCGGCGCCCACCGGCAGTGTGCCGCCGACTCCCGCCGCTGGGCCAATTCAGGATTGAACATGTTCCGTGCATCAAATGCATTTGGCGTGGTTTCAGCGTTGCTGGTGGCCTGCAGTTTCGCGAGTTGCAGCCTGTTCGTGCCCGCTGCGAAGCCGGTGCCAGCGCCAGCCGTGGCGCCGGTGCCAACCTACGATCTGGTGGCTTCGATCCGCGCAGCGGGTGAGCGTGAGAAGTCCATCATCAGCGTCAATCCGCTGCGCGATCCGGGCGTTGCCGCACTGCACGAGTCGGCTGCGCGGGATGAGCACGCGGGTCGTTACGCCGAGGCGGCGGCGGCGCTTGATCAAGCGTTGAAACTCAGTCCCGATGCGCCTGATCTGCTGCAGGATCGCGCGGAAGTTGCCATGCGCCAGAAGGATTTTTCCCGCGCGGAAAAACTCGCGCACCAGTCGTGGTCGCTCGGCCCCAAGCTCGGCCCGTTATGCGCGCGCAACTGGCAAACCGTCGTGGAGGTCCGCCTGCAGGCCAGCGATCTGACTGGCGCCACCAGCGCGCGCAAGTGGGTAGCGCAGTGTCACAAGGCGGGGATTCCGCGCTACTGATGCGGTTGCATCGCGGTGTCGTGGGCGGTTGTGTCAGAGCAGCGCGACGAGCAGCAGCACGAGGCCGACGATGCTTGCCGTCCAGATCAGGGTGCGCATGTAGGGGATGCCTGCGGCGTAGGCTGGTACATAGGCCACCCGCGCCCAGAAGTAGAGTTGGGCACCCAGGATGGTCGTGTCAGTGTGTTGCCCGAGCACGTGGTTGGCCAACACCAGCGCCACGAAAAACGGGAAGGTCTCCAGAAAATTTGCGCGCGCACGGTCGAGCCGACCAGCAACGCCGGTGAGCGCTGGCGTGTTGCCGTCCCGCGGGCTGACCAACCAGGTCAGGCCGTATTGCCTGAACAAGCACGCCGCGACCAGCGCAATTTGCACCAGCCCCAATACGACACTCCAGCCCAGCATGGTCAGTTCGATGGTCATTGCCTGTTGCTCCGGTGGGTAGCCTGCCTACTGGGGTTGGCGCTCTGGCGAATGAGCATACCGCAAGCCGGTGTGGGTTGATGCTGGTGCGGTGGGCGATGCCACGCCGCGCGCTTGAGCAGACCGCGCACGAGAAACCGTTCGATGCGTTCAATCGAAATGCGATCGCTTGCATCAGTACCGTAACAGGCCTCGACGATGCGGCCGTGCTCGTCGATGAGAAAGTCTGCGGGCATCAGGTTGCCGGTGCGCAGTCCGGCCAGGCCGACCAGACGCAGCCCTTGATCAGCGTCGGCACGCGCAGCACGACGGCTTTCAGCTTGCGCCACAACGAACGCTCGATGCCGTACGCTTCATGCGCTGCGGACGTCGGGTCAACAGCGATGCAGAACGGACGTGGGCGGTGGCCGGCAAAGCGCAGTACTTCTTCCTGCGAGGCGCTGAAGATGGCCATGATATCCAGGCCGAGCGTCGACAGCGCCTTGTGTTGTTTGGTCAGCTCGCAAATTCTGCAGTTGCAGAACGGACAGGCGGCATCGCGAAAAAATGACAGCAAGGTACGTCGGCCGCTGCCACCGATCACGCTGGGCTGATCATGCATGTCCAGCAAGTCGATTGCTGGTGCCTTGGCAGGTGCAAGTAGTCGCATCGCAATTCCCCTGCGACGAATGCGTGGCGCTCAAGGCGATAGATGCAAGGCAGTGGCTCCGGGTTCCGGCGCTCGATTGCCAGCGTCTGTTTGCAGCGCCAGTTCACCCCGCCATACTTGCGCGATGATCGACCTCGATGACTCAGCTCCGGACGATGTTGGCGCGTTGCTTGGCGCAGATGGCCCGTTTGCGCATGAAGTGCCGAACTTCGCACCCCGCGAGGCGCAGCAGGCGATGGCGCGCGCAGTACAGCAGGCGATTGCCGGACGCGAGACGCTGATCGCCGAAGCAGGTACCGGCACGGGCAAGACGTTCGCCTATCTCGTGCCGGCGCTGCTTTCGGGCCAGCGCGTGATCATCTCTACCGGCACCAAGACGTTGCAGGATCAATTGTATTTCCGCGATCTGCCGCGGGTGCGCTCGGTACTGGGTGTGCGGCCCAAGACTGCGTTGCTGAAGGGACGCGCCAATTATTTGTGCTTGTATCGGCTGGACCAGACCGTGCGCGAAGGTGCGGCTCTGGACGCCATGCAGGCAACCCAATTGGCGGCCATCCGAACGTGGTCGGCACGCACTCGGCGCGGCGATCGCATGGAGTTGGCCGAGGTGCCGGAGGAGTCACCAATGTGGCTGCGGGTCACGTCCACGGCGGAAAATTGTCTCGGGGTGGAGTGCCCGTTCTATGCCGACTGTCATGTGTTCAAGGCGCGCCGCGAAGCGCAGGAAGCGGACGTGGTCGTGGTCAACCACCATCTGCTGTTTGCCGACCTGGCGCTGAAGCAGGAGGGTTTCGGCGAGATTCTGCCGGATGCAGCGGCGTTCATCCTGGACGAGGCGCATCAAGTCCCTGAGCTGGCCGGGCAGTTTTTTTCGCAAAGTGTCAGCGCGCGCCAGCTGACCGACCTGGCGCAGGATACGTTGGTCGAATGCACGGGGATTACCGGCGCCATTGGCCTGCTGCTGGAGCCGGTGCAGGCCTTGCAGGCGGCAGTGCGCCAGTTGCGTCTGGCGCTGAATGGGTTGCCGGCACGCGGCCCGATCGATGCGTTGCTGGCGCGTGACAGTGCCGCGTCAGCGCTGTCCACCGTTGGCGAGTTGCTGCAGGTGTTGGCCCAATTGCTCGGTTCGCAAGCCGAACGCTCGCGCGGCTTGGCGAATTTGCACGAACGCGCCGAGCTGTTTTCCACGCGGCTGCAGCGCATTGTGCAAACGGTGCCCGCGAGCCATGTCGAACGCGACGAAGACATGTACCAGAGTGATCCGTACGACAGTGACGCGTGCGCCGTGCCTGACTCGGCGCACGATGTGCGTTGGTACGAACACTTTCCACGCGGTTTTGCGTTGTACGTCACGCCGCTGGATCTTGCCGCGCCGATGCGCGCGTTGCGCGAGCACACGCACGCAGCCTGGATCCACACGTCGGCCACGCTCTCGGTCGCCGGCAAGTTCGAGCATTTCGCGCGCCAGCTTGGTCTGGACGCAGCGCACACGTTGTTGCTGCAGAGCCCGTTTGATTACGCGCATCAGGCTCTGTGCTATCTGCCGTCAGGGCTGCCTGATCCGAACGCACAGGAATACACCACCGCGGTGATTGACGCCGTGCTGCCGGTGTTGCGCGCATCCGCTGGTCGGGCGTTTTTACTGTTCACCTCGCATCGCGCGCTGCGCCACGCCACCGAGTTGCTGCGGGGCAAGGTGCCGTGGCCGCTGTTTGTCCAGGGCACAGCGCCGCGACCGCGCTTGCTGGAGGATTTTCGTGCCAGCGGGCATGGCGTGCTGCTGGGCGCGGCGAGTTTCTGGGAAGGCGTTGACGTCGTCGGCGATGCCCTCAGCGTCGTGGTCATCGACAAGCTGCCGTTTGCCGCGCCTGACGATCCCGTGCTGATGGCGCGCCTCGCCGCGCTGGAGCAGTCCGGCATCAATCCATTCATGGGTTGGCAAGTGCCCAGCGCCGTGATCGCGCTCAAGCAAGGCGCCGGTCGTCTGATTCGTGACGTGCACGACCGCGGCGTTCTGGTGTTGTGCGATCCGCGCCTGTCCAGCAAAGGCTACGGGAAACTGTTCCTCGCCAGCCTGCCGCCCATGTTGCGTACTCACGAGCTGGCAGCCGTGCAGGCGTTCTTCGCCGATACGCCAGCCGCAGCCGGATGAGCGCAGCGCCTTTTACACGAGGGGCGGCTGACTGGTGACAGCCGCTCCCACGAAAATCGTCCTCTACGCAGACACCTTGCCCACGCCGCCAACCGCTATCATGGGCAACCATGAATCTGCTTGCGATTGAAACCACTACTGAAGCGTGTTCCGTGGCACTGGTCCACGGTGATCAATTACTGGTACGCAGCGAGATCGCGCCGCGCCGGCATACCGAGCTGGTGTTGCCGATGGCCGACGCGCTGTTGGCTGAGGCCGGCATCAGTCGGCATGCGCTGGACGTGATTGCGGTGGGGCGTGGCCCGGGCGCATTTACCGGCGTGCGCATTGGCGTGGCGCTGGCGCAAGGCATGGCGCTGGCGCTGGATCTGCCGGTGGTGGCCGTGTCTTCACTGGCTGCGCTGGCGCTGGAAGCCGAGCCGGACGACGCGGCAATCCTGGCCGTGATCGATGCGCGCATGGGCGAGATTTACGCGGCCAGTTACCGCCGTAACGCGCAGGGCGGCCTGGACCAGTTGTCGGCTGAATGCGTGCTCAAGCCTGACCAGTTGCCGTTGCCGCGAGCGCCAGCGTGGCGCGTCGTGGGTAGTGGCTGGGCCACATACGCGGACATCTTGCACACCCATCTGACTGGCTCGCTGCGCGCCGCCGATGGTGAGCGCTATCCGCAGGCGGCGAGAGTGGCCGAGCTGGCGGCGCCTGAATTCCTGGCTGGTCATGCCGTTGCGGCCGAGTTGGCGTTGCCGGTGTATCTGCGCAACAAGGTGGCGTTGACGCTGGCAGAGCAGAAGCATCACTGAGCGGCGTCTCGGCGCGTGATGGACCGATCGCCCACAAGTGGGCTCCTACAGTTGGTTCATCACCAGTTGTACGGCAAGACTGCTGAGCGCTACGGCGATCCATACTCCCAGTCCGAGCAGAATTGGCCGCGGGCCGCTGGAGATCATCCGCCGGATATTGGCAGACAGGCCGATGGCGGTCAGGGCCACGATGATCAGAAACTCTGCACCCACGTGCAGCGCCGGCTGGATTACCACCGGGATCAGGCCGACGGTGCGGATCGCCGAGGCCACGAGAAACCACAGGATGAACCACGGAAAGATCCTGGCCAGACTGAAATGCTCGGTGCTGCCGCTGGCCTGCAGCTTGCGCTTCTCGCTCGCCGCCACGGCGAACGCCAATACCAGGCACACCGGGATGATCAGCGTGGCGCGCGTCAGCTTGACGATCGTGGCGAAATCCCCCGCCGCCTTGCTGTAGCTGTAGCCGGCCGCGACGACCGACGAGGTGTCGTTGATGGCCGTGCCAGCCCACAGCCCGAAGCCCAGATCGGTCATGTGCATCAGGTGTCCAAGCAGGGGGAACACCAGCACGGCAATGACGTTGAACAGGAAGATGGTGGAGATTGCAAACGCCGTATCGTGGTCATCGGCGCGAATGATCGGCGTGGCTGCGGCAATCGCCGACCCGCCGCAAATGGCCGTGCCCACGCCAATCAGGATCGTCAGCTTGCCGTGTATGCCGAGCCAGCGTCCAAGCAGCCACGCGCTGAGAAAGGCGACGGTCATGGTTACCAGGGTCACCGACAGGGATTGGAGTCCGGTCTTCGCTACCTGATCCAGACTCAGCCCGAAGCCGAGCGCGATGATCGACCACTGCAGTACTTTCTTGCCGGCAAACGCGATGCCCGGGCTGCAGCGTTCGGGTGGCGTCAGCAGGTTGCGCACGATAATGCCGAGCACGATGCCGATGACCGGGCCGCCAATCAGCGGCGCGTAGCGACCCAGCACCAGCGCCACCGCACCAATCGCCACGGCCAGCAGCAAACCGGGTGCGAGCAGACGTGCGGACGCGCCGGACGGTGCTGATAATGGGGCTGCTGACATGCGCGTCTCCGAAAGTTGCGCCATTGTGCAGGACGCAAGCCATCAGTGGAATTTGGAATTGTTGATCCGGCATATAAGATGCATTGATGACCAACATCAGCCCACGCCAGCTTGAAGTGTTTGTGCAAGTCGCCTTGCACGGCAGCGTACGCGCTGCAGCCGACGTCTTGTACCTCACCCAACCAGCGGCCAGCATGGCGTTGGCACAGATGGAACGTCAGTTGGGCATGCCCGTATTCGCCCGCGAGCGCGGTCGCCTGCGACTGAACACGCGCGGACGCGAACTGTTGCCGCTCGCGCGCGAGTTGCTGGAGCGCCATGCCGAGTTTGGTCGCGCCGGCGCCACGACTGGCGAGGCGTTGGCCGGCGAGTTGCGTATTGGTGCGAGCAACACCGTGGGGAATTACCGCGTGGATGAATTGCTTGGGGCGTTTGTGCGCGCCCATCGCCAGGTGTCGATTCGGCTGCGCGTGGCGAACACGCAGGCGATCGCCGCGGGTGTGCTGGGTCATCAGCTGGACGTGGGCTGTGTCGAGGGTCCGGTATCCAATCCGGCCCTGGACGTGCGCCCGTGGCGTGACGACGCACTGGTAGTGTGCGTACCCCCGCAGCACCCGCTGGCGCGGAAGCGTCGCTTGCAGCCGGCCGACTTTGCCGGTGCACGCTGGGTGTTGCGTGAGCCCGGGTCCGCGACGCGCGCCACTACCGAGCGTGCGCTGGCACGATTGCCGGCCGGTGAAACCGTGTTGGAACTCGATCAGATCGAGGCGATCAAGCAGGCGGTCGTGGCTGGCCTGGGCATTGCGTGTTTGCCTGCGGTGGCCGTGACCGACGCGTTGGCGGCCGGCCGTTTGCACGCGTTGAAAACACCGTTCCTGGATCTGCAGCGCAAGCTTTCCGTGTTGCTGCACCGGCAGAAATATCGTGGGGCGCTGCTCGATGCATTTTTGCGCGACGTCGGCGTGTAAACGACGCCGTGTGCCAGGCCGGCGCGGTGGCGGGAGCGGCAGTGACGCATGTGCCGTACGTATTTTCCCACGCCTTCCGCATGCGACCGTTGGCAGGCTGTCGCTGCCGCACTAGGGCGGCTGGAGCCAAACATGAACAACAATCGCAGTGAAGGCGTCAAGCATGAGGTCAAAGGCACCGCCAAGGAAGTAGTCGGCAAGGTAACGGGTAACAAGACCAAGGAGTTCGGTGGCAAAGTCGAGAAGGCTGTGGGCAAACTGCAGAAGGAAGTTGGCAAAGCACAGGACGCCAAGCGCGACGCACAGCGCAAGCGTTAAGTTGCATCT
>CAJDTO010000015.1_pt1 | contig 29076 bp, 24 predicted proteins | sample 7389821 | NCBI WGS metagenome assembly CAJDTO01 (sample SAMEA7055651, study PRJEB34461) | soil metagenome | biome: terrestrial ecosystem; feature: Peninsula; material: soil | place: Antarctica | collected 2016
TGGCAGCAATCCATCTGCCGCGCCATGCACGATCCACAACGGCAAGTCCGGGCGTGGCAGGAGCGCCGCAGTAGCCGCGACTGATGCGTGCAACGCCAGTGCTTCAGCTCCCGCGCTAGTCCACAACGCCCGCAGACATTCGAGCCCAGTCAGCGTCGGGTCAACGCTGGTATCGATGCCACCAAACAAACCCACGCCATTGCCCGGCGGAATGCCGGCCGCATCCGACCACCAGGTCGCGCGTGTCGCTGGATCGGCAAGACCCGGCAAACCACCAGCCCCCGTCGCCGCATAATGAAATCCGCAGGGCATGGTCGCCGCGCTTCGGCGTAGATATGCCGATGCATAACCCGCCGCGACTGCTCGCCACACGTCGAACGCAGCCGTCGTGGCGGACGTGGCCAACGCGTCATCACTCCACCCGGCGTCACGCAATTGTTGATACGCCTCGGCCGCCTGTGCGGGCAAGTCGCTGCCGTGCAGCTTGCCTTGTGCGTGCAAGTTGGCACAGCGCATCACACCGGCTGGCAGAGGCAGACCAGCCGCTCCACGCGCAAATGGCGTGTGCGCAAAACGCGTATCGACCAGCGCACACGGCGCCCAGATCGCCGCCTCGGTTGCGTAGTCATACAGCGCGCGGCCATGGCTGGCGGCGTGCACGTTTGGCTCCAGTGCCACCACGCCGGCCAGCAGATGCTGATCATCCATCCCCGCTGCCTGCAACACCGCGCCCCCGCCATTTGACAGGCCGGTAGCAATGATCGTTGTGTTCTGTGCCGTGAAGGGTGCCTGTGCTGGATACGCGCGGTCCAGCATCGCCAGACCAAATTGCGCGGCCTGCAACACATGCCGGCCCCAGTCCGCTTCCGGGTTGTCACCCGAATGCAGATGCTTGACCGCAATCCCGGTCGTACTCGCCGCCGGTGCTGGCGCAAACTCCAACTCGGTCACGCCGCGCTGCGCGCGTCGGCCGTCCAGCGCCACGCCACTGCCGTCGGCGTAGTCGAAGTAACCGCTACCGGCGCCCTTGTCCGTGTACGCCACTGCACAACCACGCGGCAGACCCCACGCGCCAGCCAACGCAATCGCGCCGTAGATGCCGCGCGAACCAGACGATGCCGTTACCAGCAAACAGCGTTTGCGCTGATCAAACTGATCCGGCACCTGCAGCAACACGCGATGCGGCGAGTGCGCGCCAGCAATCCGCGCAAACGCCTGATACTCGCGCCCCGGCACATCCGGCACGCTACCGTAGATTGTGCCGTAGCCGCCCAGCGGGCCCAGATCAGCAATGCCTTTCCAACTCGATTGAATGGCGCGACGGCGTAATTCTTCCGCCGTCGGCTGCAGGGCATTGGCGAACGCCACCGGCGTCCCGGCCAAACCGGCCAGACCCAAGCCCGCACTCAACAAATCATCGTGACCACGATGTTCCGTCGCACGCACACTGTCCGCATCCCATCCATTCATCGCAGTCTCCTTCGGCAACGGATTGCTGGCGCAGGCCGACAATGCGAGAAACAGCAGCGGAAACCACTGGCATCGGGCTCGTTTCATCCACCCACCATAGCAAGCTTGACCGCGCCCGCCATCGTACAAAAGTCCAGCGCACCTGCCAGCGTGCACTACCCCTCGACGACAACGCGACACATCGCTAACGTCAACGCCATGACTCGCTTGCTGATTGCCGACGACCACCCGCTGTTTCGCGCTGCACTGTGTCTGGCGGCTCGCGAGAACGTCGCGGACTGCGTCGTGACTGAGGCCAACGACCTGGCTGGTGTATTGAGCATCTTGTCGACACAGCCGGAAACTGATCTCGTCTTGCTCGACCTGCACATGCCTGGCAGCCGCGGCTTGTCCGGCCTGGCCGCATTACGCGGCCAGTATCCCGGCGTGGCCGTGCTTGTTGTGTCCGCACACGACGATCCGCACATCGTCCGCCGAGTGCTGGATTACGGCGCGGCCGGCTTCATTCCCAAGAGCGCCAGCCCGGCGGATATCGCCGCGGCAATCCGCAGCGTGCTCGAATGCGGCCAGTGGCTACCTGACAACCTGGCCGCTGCGGTGGCGGCGTTGCCAGCCGACCCGACCGACACCGATCTTGCTCGCCGCTTGGCGCGCCTCACCGAGCAGCAATCCCGCGTGCTCGCGCTACTCGCAGAAGGCTTGCTCAACAAGCAGATCGCTGATCGACTGTCAATCCAGGAGCGCACCGTCAAGGCGCACGCCACGGCCATCTTTGAAAAGCTCGGCGTACGCAACCGTACTCAGGCAAGCATGGTGTTGCGCTCACTGGAGCTGGAAGCTGGCGGCGACTGGAACAACTCAGCACCAGCGTGATTTCGCGGTCCTGCTGCACGGTCGGCAGAGCATTGGCGGCAGCGAGCGGCAACCCCATGACGCCCTCGACGGCTCGGTTGACGCCCATGCAGTCACATGCTAATGACTTGTACATATACGCCTTGGTGTTGCAGTGCAGGCCAAGTCCTCAGGAGCGGAGTCCGCCATGAACAAAATCAACGTGATCGCGCTGTCCACGCTGTTGTCATTGGGCGCGTCGGCAGCGCTGGGCGAATCAATGTCCCTGACTCACTTCACACCTCGATTCATGCCCGTGCTGGTGCAGGTCAACGCCATGGGCAAAGTCACCAATGTCTCCCCGTCGGTCGAGCTCACGCCACAGCTCGACCGGCTGTTGCGCAGGAACCTGGATGAGTTGATCTCCGGGCCAGCCACCTACAAGGGCAAGGCGATCGCGAGCCAGTTTGTGATCAATCTCACGTTGAACGCGACGGCGCAGGAACAAGGCAACTATGCGGCGCAGTTTGCCTATCTCTCAAGCTCACCGGTGCCCAATGGCTCTTGGTATTGGGTGCACGTGGATGGCCACCGCCTCGCCCTGGCCGAGCGTGGCAGCTTCAACCGGAACACGGTCAGCGATCGACCCGGATCGCGCGGCATTCAACCGCGCTACGTGGATCATTCCACGCGTGCAGTGATGCCACCGATGCGAACTGCCACGCAAGCCGCGCCTGCGGCCAACGCGCCAGCGGCTACCACGCAGCGCTAATTCATCGTCGGCTGCCGCCGTGCCAGCAACTTCAACGGCTCGTACCAACGGATGATCCCGTGCTTCTGCACTTGCGCGCAGCATTCCGTCCGTAATCCGGGTCCGCCGTGAGCGTCAGGGCAGCACCGCCAAGACAGTGCGCGGACAATCGTCGCCACATGTCCGGACCGCTAACGTCATTGTGCAAGTGGTAGTCAAGAACGTATTCGTCCGGGCGCCACGGCACACCGAGGCCCTGCGTGCTGTCCTGCGCCGCGTCCGTCGGCGTCAAGGATTGAGTTGACACGCAAGTGACAAAGTCGTAGACCCGTACGTGTACCTGCCGCCACATCGTGCAACGCGTCCCGCGCTCAGATGGATAGGAGCCTGCCATGAACAAGTTCAATGTGATTGCATTGTCTGGTCTGCTCTCGCTCAGCTGTTTGGCTGCTCTGGCCGAGTCGGCATCGCTGGACCAGCCCACGCTGCGATTCATACCCGTGCTGGTGCAGGTCAACGCGGTTGGCAAAGTCGTCAATGTCTCGCCATCCGCCGACTTGCCGCGGAGCCTTGATCGGGTGCTGCGCAACAACCTTGACGAAATGATATCCGGCCCGGCAATCCTCAACGGCAAGGCGGTTCCAAGCCAGCTTGTCGTCAACCTCGAGTTGCAAACGACACCGCAGACGGAAGGCAAATACTCTGCACAGTTCGCCTATGTCTCAAGTGCTCCGGTACCGGCCGGTTCATGGTATTGGGCGCACACCTCTGGCCGTCGTCCGATCCTGACCGAACGCCGTTCGCAATTCCGCGGAGCGTTGGAAACACGCCGCGATTTCAACATCATGGGGCACGAGCATCTGCAGACATCGATGCCAACACGACCCAACACAGCCGGAAATCACTGATCGACAAGCTGAGACGCTGGCATGAGCGCGCACCGCACTCGATTCACTCGCGCGTGTGGTGATTGCCGAGGTACCCAAGTAGACATGCCGATCACCACTACGCGCCGGCCTCAAGTCGCTGTAGCACCTGTTGCAGCGCCAGCGGTTTCAACGGCTTGTACAACGTACTGATGCCCGCTTCCTGCAGGCGTGAGCGCAAGTCGCCATCACGATCCGCCGTGAGCATCACCGCGGCAACGCCAGCATGGCGTGCACACAATTGCCGCCACACATCAAGGCCGGTAACATCGCCATCCAGGTGATAGTCAAGGATGCAAACATCCGGACGCCACGGCACGTCGAGTGCCTGTGCACTGTCACGCGCCGCATGGACCACGCTATCTGCACGCCGAGCCATCGACTCATCGGGCAGTGCCGTGACGCATGGCACTTCGACATGAAAGACGCTACCGTGGCCCGGCCACGAGCGCAGCCCCAGCGGATGATCGAGCAATTGCGCCATGCGCTTGGCGATGGAGAGCCCGAGACCAAGCCCCTGCCCGCCAGCATGAGCACCCCGGCGGAACTCCTGGAAGAGCGATGCCTGATCTTCGGCAGCAATCCCCGGCCCGGTGTCCCACACCTCGATGCGGCAGTGCGTGCCACATCGGCGCACACCGAGCAGCACGCGGCCCCGTTCGGCGTAGCGCAGCGCGTTGGACAGAAAGTTTTGCAACACGCGCCGCAGCAGTTGTGGATCGGAGCGCACCCATACGCGGGTAGTTACGACATTCAACTGCACGCCACGGTCGAGTGCGATGACGCGGCACTCCGCGGCGAGTGGATCAAGCACTTCAGCCAAGGCAAATGCACGCCGCTCCGGATGCAACAGACCGCCTTCGAGCCGCGCCACGTCCAGCAAGCCAGTCAGCAATCCTTCGGTAGCAGCCAGAGCACCGTTGAGATGTCGCGCCGTAGTCATGTCACCGCCATGTTCGGTCAGCGAGTGGGCGAACAGTTGTGCCGCATGCAAGGGCTGCATCAAATCGTGGGTAACCGCGGCAAGAAAACGACTCTTCGCATCGTTTGCCGCACGCGCTTCGGCAGAGGCGGCAGCCAATGCGCGAGTGCGTTCTTCCACCCGCAGCTCCAGCGTTTCGTTGACGCGCTGCAACGCATGCTCGGCTTGGCGAAACGCAGTGACGTCAGTGAAGGTGGCGACGAAGCCACCGCCAGGCATCGGATTGCCACGGATCTCGACAATCGTGCCACCGGGAAACTGGCGCTCGGACAGATGTCGCGTGCCAGCCTGCATATAGCCGAGGCGACGCAGCACGCGCGGCTCTACTGGGCCAGACCCAAGCAGGCCAGAAGCAATATTGTAGCCAATGAGGTCTGCTACGGGACGGCCGACTTGCAACAGCTGTGACGGGTAGTTGAACAGTCGCGCGTACGGCGTGTTCCACGCTACCAGATGCTGCTGCGCATCGACGACACAAATGCCCTGGCTCATGCTTTCCAGAGCCGCTTCCAGCACCCGTTGGTTAAAACGCAGATCCTGCGCCGCCTCGCCGACAATGGCGACCACGGTGTCCAGATCGTCGCGCCCTTGTCGATGCACGACGTCCAGCAACAATCGTGCAGAAGCTGGCCCGATCACCGCGCCCAGCTCGTGTTCGACCTCGGCCACGCGTCCGCTGCCGGCCAACCCGACGGCAGGTGCACGGTCGAACAAACGCTGCACGCGATCGGGTGGCAGAAACCGTGCAGCCAACGCGTGCAATTCAGCGACACCGACATCCCCGACGCTGATGCTCTGCCCCGCCTGCCCATAACGAGACGCAGCAACCGCCATCATCACCGCCACGTTGACCACCAGGCTGGCGGTGACCGCGCGGCCAAGTCGATTCCAGTCACCCAACCCCAGCAATCCATCCGGTGTCAGCCAGTGCGGCCCAGACGATCCAAGTTGCAGCATGGCTGCGGTGGATGGCACGAATGCTGGCAGCAAGGCGTACAACCACACCAGCGTGCCAGCCGCCAGCCCGGCCATCACCGCGCGCGCGCCAAGCTGCGGCCGATAGATGGCCGCCAACAGCGCCGGCGTCAGGCCAGCCAGCGCGGAAAACGATATCGCGCCGATGTCGGCCAGCGCTTCGTTGTGCGTCAGCACGCGGCTGTAGGCCCAGGCCAGCAAAATCACCACAAGAATCGCCACGCGTCGATGATTCAACAGCTCACCACGCAGGTCACCGTGCTCGTCGCGCCCCCAGCCAGCGCGCACACGCAATGGCGCGATGAAGTGATTGACCACCATCAAGCTCAGCGCCAGGGTAGCGATCACTACCATCCCCGTCGCTGCGCTGAGCCCACCAAGAAACGCCACCAGTGCCAAACCATGTTCGCCACGCGCCATCGGCAGCGCCAGTACATACATGTCCGAGCTGACCCCACTCGGCCCAAGCAGTGCATCGCCGAGCCGTGCCAGCGGCAAGATCGGCAAGGAGATCAGCAGCAGGTACAGTGGAAACAGCCAGCGCGCAGTGAGCAGGTGCCCATCATCGCGACACTCGACAATGCCCGCGTAAAACTGATGCGGCATGGTGAACATGGCCAACGCGCCAAGCAAGATCAACGCCGGGAAGCCTCCGCTGTCCGGCGGTGCCGGAACGCTGACTGGCAAGTTGGCTGCCAACCCATCGGGTACGGCAGCGAACAACAAACTGCCAAGCGCCAGCATCGCTCCGAGCTTGAACAGCGATTCAAACGCCATCGCCAAAACCAGCCCACGGTTGTGCGCCAGCGTCGAAGCACGCCGTGTACCGAACAACATCGCGAACAACGCCATCAGGAGCGCGACATACAGCGCGCTGTCTTGCCACGGTACCGATTCCGACAGTCGACCGTGACTGAGAATGCTGTAACTCATCGCCACGGCTTTCAACTGCAAGGCAATATAGGGAATGATGCCAATCACCACCACCAGCGTAACCAGCGCCGCCAGCCCGGAATGGCGGCCGAGCCGCACCGCGATCAAATCGGCCAGCGAACCCGCGTTGTACTCGCGCACCAACTGCACCAGGCGGCGCAGGAATTTCAGCGCAAATACGTACATCAGGATGGCCCCGACAAATGTCGGTGGCAGCCACCAGCCGGAGCGGCTGGCCTGGGTTACCGTGCCGTAGAACGTCCACGACGTGCAGTGGATCGCCAGCGACAGGGCGTACACGATCGCCCAGCGCCTTTCGAACAAGTGTGGACGGCGTTCGCCCAGCAGCGCCACGCCAAACAGCAAGCCAAGCCAGCACAGTGCGGCGAAGGTAATGATGCTGGCGCTCAGCACAGGGCGCGCCGACGCCTGAGCGGACCCAGTGCGCTTCGAGCAAGATCAAGAGCCCCCCTCACCCCAACCCTCTCCCCCGGCTCCGCCAGGAGAGAGGGGGCACCAGCCCAGGACTGCAGCAGGAAAGGTGGCTCGATCAATGCACGACAGGCAGGCCCAAAGCACGCACCGCGTTCACCACCCAGCGCAACTGCACACCATTGCGGCTGTCGTAGTCGGCTCCGGAATATCCCCACCAGTCCCAGCATGCTTGCGGATTCAAGGGCGCGAAACTTGCGCGAGTCTGAGGATATAGCACGGCGACGTCGTAGACATCGGCCCAACGATTGAAGCCGGCGTCTTTCACGAACGCCTCGCCGACCGCGTCGGCATTCTGCTTGCAGCCGTGGAACGCGACCACCACACCGCAGGTCTTGCCGGTCTGACAATCTGGCGGAAGATAGACATAACCCGTTTTGGCCATGAAGGCATCGGCGCGGTTCACGCGCAACGCATCCTGATCAAAGCTGCGTAGCTGACCGCGCGCCTCTGTTGCCGCGCGCGCAGGTTTACCGAACATTTGCGCAAGGATCTCACCGGCGGCGTCAAAGCCGCACGCACCAAGATACGGCGACGCAGACTTGTCACAGGTGTCGCCGGTCGCAGCGACCGGCAGGTTGTGCGCGAAGGCACGCTGGCCGTCGTCGTGCACCTGCATGTCGGCAAGACCCGCGACGTTGTCACGCAGTTGCTGGTAGAAACGCGCACCGGCTTCGGCGACGGCTGGCGCAACCAGAGCGTCGTCCTTGCCATGCAGCAGGTAGACACGAGCGTGCGCCAGATTCTGCAATGCGCCAATCTCGCCTCCTGCCGAACGTTTCATGGCCGTCGCAACCAGCGCACTGACATCCGGCGCGGGGTCACCTTTCATGCAACTGCCAAGTGCCACCGACAACTGGCCACGCGCACAGCCGAACGGACCGCCCGCAACCAGCGCCGCGTTCGGGAACAGCTCCGGATACGCCAACTGCATCTGACCTGCCATGTACGCGCCAGACGACAAACCGACAACCGCCGTACGGCCAGGATCGAGCTTCAACGTGGGCAACGCCGGGTTGGCGTCTTTGGCGCAAGCGCTGCCGATGATCGTCAGCAAGGCCATGCACAGTACGCGAGGCATCCAGCGAGTGGACATGTGTTGGCTCCGTAGTGTCAGGTTTGGTCGTCAACCGTGAGGACCTGTGCGAAGGTCAAAAGCGCTTCCGGCCGGCGCCGGAATGACGGGTGAGCAGGGTGACGAACTGGCGGCGTGACGAGCGAACATCGCGCATCACGCCGATTCCTGCCGCCGTGCCAGCTCAGAAGTTGTAACGGACGCTGCCGTAATAGTTGCGCGGCATGCCGTAGTAAGCGGTGCGAATATTGCCGACGCTGGAGAACTCCTGACCATCGGTTTTGTACACTTTGTCGCCAAGGTTGCGTACACCGGCCCGTACCTGCCAATGACCGTCGGCAGAGTCGTAGATGCCGAACATGCCGGTGACCGAATACGGTTTCTGACTGAGCGCATCGTAGTTGTCCACACTCAGCCACGTCTCGCCGCGATACGACCAGTCGGCACCCAACGTAATCGCACCACCATCGTCCAGATTGAAGCTTTGCGTGGCCGCAAGGCGGACTGTCTTGCTGGGCGAGAACGGCACGTGCTTGTGCAGCTTGGGGTTGTAGGCGGGGTTGGCTGGATCAAGACGTGCATCAACGAACTTCGCGTAGCGCGCATTCATCAAACCAATCTGTGCCGACAGTCGTGTGCCCTGCCCCAGCACTGCGGCACCTTCAAATTCAATACCGTCCATCTTCAGCTTCGCGGCGTTGATCACCGGGAACGCGAACGTCGGGGTGATGGCGCCAGGGTTCTGGATTTCTGACACGCGTGCCTGGAAATCCGTGTAATCACTGTGGAACGCCGCAAGGTTGGCCTGCAGCTTGTTGTCGGCAGAACGCCACTTCATGCCCAACTCGTAGGTCCACACATACTCCGGGTTGTATTCGGCCGTCTTCGTCTCCTGATGGTCGGTGTCCACGCGTTCCAGCGTTTGCTTGCATTGAACGCGACGGTGCCGTTGATGGCCGTGAACGGTTGGCCCCAGAACGTGCTGGTGGTGCGGTCATAATCCTTGTGGTCGCTGCTGTAACGCACGCCGGCCGCCAACGTCCAGTTCGGCACGAACTCCCAGTTCATGTGGGCGAAGCCGGCATAGGTACTGGTGGTCAGATCGTCATCGATGGTGCGCAGAAAGGTAATCGGCGTGCCGAACAATGCAAACAGATCATTGGCGTAGGCTTCTTGATGCGAAGGCACTGTTTCGCGCAAATAATACAGACCGTAAACGGCCTGCAAATTACTGCCGTTGTCGTACTGGAGCTGCAGCTCTTGACTCGCCTGCTTCTGATGGAAGTCCACCAGCACATCGCCGAGCTGGAATTGCGACGCGTCAATGTCGATATACGAATTGCTGTCGAGTTTGCGGAATGCGCTGATGCTCTTCAGGTTCCATGCTTCGGACAACTTCCAGTTCAGTGCCAGCGCGGCGCCCCCGTGTTTCAGTTTCTGGCCCTTGTCTGGGCTGAATGAAGTCCGCGTCTGGAAATTGTATTTCTTGTCCGGGTTCGGCTTGTACAACACGACCGGGCCAAGCCCGAGATCCGTGCGCGTAAGCGCAGATACCGGCTGACCCAGCGTCAAGCCAGTGTCCTGCTTGGTGTAGTCCAGACTCAGCACTGCGTCGAACGCATCCGCAGCGTGATAGCGCAACTTGGCGCGCACCGCCTTGGTATCTTCGTCGTTGTATTCGTGATGCGTCGCTGGATCTTCCACGTAACCGTCGGTCTTGGTGACCGCGCCGGCAATGGATGCCGACCACGGGCCACTTAGTTGGCCAGCAAGATAGAATTTCCCTGCGTATTTGCCGAAATTGCCGACAGTGCCTTCGACGGATGCTTCAGTGGTATCACTCGGGTTCCTGGTCACCACCTTGACCGCGCCACCGGTGGAATTCTTGCCATACAACGTCCCTTGCGGGCCGCGCAACACTTCGACGCGTTCGACGTCAAACAAGCCGATCAATGCCCCCTGGATGCGTGAGTAGTACACGTCATCGACATACATGCCCACGCCGGGATCAAACGTCTGCAACGCATCCGGCTGACCGATGCCGCGGATGAAGATGTTTGCTGCCGAGGAGGATCCGCGACCCTGCACGATGTTCAGGTTCGGCACAGCACCTTGCAAACCGTCGATGCTGTTGGCTTGCAGATCCTTCATGTCCTCGCCGGTAAACACGCTGACCGCCACTGGCACTTTCTCCAGCGATTCATTGCGCCGACGTGCGCTGACGGTGACCTCTTCCAACTGCGTGGCCTTGGCTGGTTTCATTTTCGCATCAGCCTGCGCCGTGTCGTCGGCACTCGCTGGCGTCTGCTGCGCGTGCAGCGGCAAGACCAAGGCCAGTCCAAGCACCAGACCAATCGCCGAACTCAGATGCGTGCGTTTCATGACGTCTCCTTCGCAGTGAATGCATCGCTCACGCGGATGCTGATGAAGAGAGCTTAGGTAACCGCACGCGTGCCGACACTTGTACCTTCGTACAGTGTCCAGCCACCTGTGCACTGGGGATACTTGGCGCCAAGGCTGCGGCTGCTGGCGCGCATCGACGCCGCCCACACTTCGGCACCGTTGGCCAGATCAGGGCTACGTGCTGCGGTCGTCTGCGAATACGGCACCGGAGGCGCGGAGCAAGTACTCACCGCGACCGTGCTTCATCAGGAGATTGATCGATGGCGTTTGTGATCGTGCTGGCTGCATTGTGTTTTTTGATGCTGGCCGCGTATCGCGGCTACAGCGTGATCCTGTTTGCGCCGATCGCGGCGCTGGGTGCGGTGCTGCTGGTCGAGCCGGCGCTGGTGGCGCCGATGTTCACTGGGTTGTTCATGGACAAGATGGTCGGCTTTCTGAAGCTGTACTTTCCGGTGTTCATGCTCGGCGCAGTATTTGGCAAACTGATCGAGTTGTCGGGATTTTCCAAGTCGATCGTGGCGGCCACGATCGGCGTGGTCGGACGCAGCCGCGCGATTCTTTCCATCGTGCTGGTGTGCGCGCTGCTGACTTATGGCGGCGTGTCTCTGTTCGTGGTGGTGTTTGCCGTGTATCCGTTTGCGGCCGAGTTGTTCCGTCAGTCGGATATCCCCAAGCGACTGATTCCCGGCACCATCGCGTTGGGTGCGTTCACCTTCACCATGGATTCGCTGCCGGGCACGCCGCAGATCCAGAACATCATCCCGACCGCATTCTTCGGCACGACAACCTGGGCCGCTCCGTGGCTGGGCACGATCGGCGGTGTATTCATCCTGATCGTCGGGCTGACCTATCTCAATTATCGCCGGCGCCATGCCGCCGCCGCAGGCGAAGGCTACGGCGACAACCTGGTCAACGAGCCAGAGCCCTTCGTGGCGACCAGGTTACCGCATCCTTTGATCGCGCTGCTGCCACTGGTACTGGTCGGTGTGTGCAACAAAGTATTTACCGACTTGATTCCGCGCGTATACGGCGAAACCCAATCCTTCGTACCCAGTGTGATTGGCCACGCGCAACCAGTCGTGCAGGAAGTCTCCAAGCTGGCTGCGATCTGGGCGGTGGAAGGCGCGCTGCTGGTCGGCATCCTGTGCGTCATGGTGTTCGCGTGGCGGGCAGTAACCAGACACTTGGCAGCTGGCACGCAGGCGGCCGTAGGTGGTGCGTTGCTGGCCTCAATGAACACCGCTTCGGAGTACGGCTTTGGTGCGGTGATCGCCGCCCTGCCCGGCTTCAAAGTGGTGGCTGACGCGCTGCACACCATTCCCAACCCGCTCGTCAACGAAGCGGTGACGGTCACGGCGTTAGCCGGTATCACCGGCTCGGCATCGGGCGGCATGAGCATTGCGCTGGGCGCGATGGCCGAGACCTTCATCCATAACGCGCAGGCCGCCGGTATCCCAATGGAGGTGCTGCATCGCGTCGCCGCGATGGCTTCCGGCGGCATGGACACGTTGCCGCACAATGGCGCGGTGATCACACTCCTCGCGGTCACCGGGTTGACGCACCGGCAATCGTACAAGGACATCTTCGCCATCACCGTGATCAAGACGTTCGCAGTGGTCGTGGTCATCGCGGCCTACTACCTGTTCGGCGTGGTGTGAATCACCAGCCCGCGTCGACAATCGCATGCACGGATCGCGTTGGCGGCCACAATCGGCTCGGGTGACCGCCACGAAACCTTGACGCCCATCAGCGCCGCGCGCGAAAAAATTCGCGCAGCAGCAGCGCAGATTCGTCCGCCAGCACGCCACCCAATACTTCCACGCGATGGTTGTGCTGTGCGCTGATCAGCGTATCGAACTTGCTGCCGGCAGCGCCAGTCTTGGGATCGGACGCCGCGTAGACGACGCGGGCAACACGGGCGTGGATCAGGGCCATGGCACACATCACGCATGGTTCCAGCGTGACATACAAGGTTGCATCAGGCAGGCGATGGTTGGCGAGTTTGCTGCAAGCTGCGCGCAGCGCCTGAATCTCGGCGTGCGCGGTGGGATCGTGCAGCGTGATGTTGCGGTTCCAGCCCTCGCCAACCACGACGCCAGCGTGCACCAGTACCGCGCCAACGGGTACTTCGTGCTCGGCGTCGCGAGCGTGCCTCGCCAACTCCAGCGCGCGGCGCATGTGGGCCAGGTCCGCGGCCTGGGCCAGATGCCCATCGGCTGGCTCGTGACTACTCACGTGCCAACAGTATCCGCGTGTGCAAAGCACCAGGCGCGCTACCGACTGTGTTGCGGATGCCATGCCGCGAACGCGGGCAGGCGGCAGCCATCACTCCCACTCGATCGTGGCCGGTGGCTTGCCGCTGATGTCGTACACCACGCGGGACACGCCACGCAGCTCGTTGATGATGCGCTCGGAAACCCGGCCAAGAAATTCATACGGCAAGTGTGACCAACGCGCCGTCATGAAGTCGATGGTTTCCACCGCGCGCAGTGCAATCACCCACTCATAGGCGCGCGCATCGCCCACCACGCCGACGGATTTGACCGGCAGGAACACCGCAAACGCCTGACTGACCTGGTCATACAAATCGGCCTTGCGCAATTCCTCGATGAAGATGGCATCGGCCTGCGCCAGCAGCGCGGCATACTCTCGTTGCACTTCGCCGAGAATGCGCACACCCAGGCCCGGGCCGGGGAACGGGTGGCGATACACCATCGCACGTGGCAAGCCCAACTCGACGCCGATGCGACGCACCTCGTCCTTGAACAATTCACGCAACGGTTCCAGCAGTTGCAACTGCATGTGTGCCGGCAGGCCACCGACGTTGTGATGACTCTTGATGACGTGGGCCTTGCCGGTCTTGCTGCCGGCCGACTCGATGACGTCAGGATAAATCGTGCCCTGCGCAAGCCACTTCACCTTGGCGCCACCAGCTGCTGCCAGCTTGGCGGATTCCTCGTCAAAAATCTGCACGAACAAACCGCCGATAATCTTGCGCTTGGCTTCCGGATCGGTAACGCCAACCAGAGCTGCAAAATAGCGCTCAGCGGCGTTGACGCGGATCACCGTCACGCCGATGCCCCACTCGCTGGCAGCAGATGCCATCGTCGCCATCACTTGATCGCCCTCGCCCAGGCGCAGCAATCCGGTATCGACAAACACACACGTCAGGCGCTCGCCAAGCGCGCGATGCAGCAGCGCCGCGACCACGGACGAATCCACGCCGCCAGACAAACCCAGCAGCACGTGGTCGTCGCCCACTACAGCGCGCACACGCGCGATCTGGTCGTCAATGATGTTGGCTGCCGTCCACAGCGTCTGGCAGCCGCAAATATCCGCCACAAAACGCTTGAGCAGTGCGCGGCCCTGCTTCGTGTGCGTCACCTCCGGATGAAACTGCACGCCATACCAATGCTTGGCCGCATTCTCCATGGCCGCTACAGGAATGCGCGTGGTCGTGCCGGTGACGACGAAGCCGGGCGGCACCTGCGCCACGTGATCACCGTGACTCATCCATACATCGAGTCGCCGGGCACCAGGTACATCAGTCAAACCGTTGAATAGCTCACTGGCATCAGCAACATCGACCTGGGCATGACCGAACTCACGCGCGCCAGAAGCCTGCGTGGCCCCACCCAACTGCGCTGCCATGGTCTGCATGCCATAGCAAATGCCCAGCAGCGGCACATCGGCGTGGAAGACTGCCGACGGCGCAGCGGGCGCACCGGCTACCGTGGTCGATTCCGGCCCACCGGACAAGATGATGCCCTTGGCGCCAAACGCAGCGATATCCGCCGGGTCGTGATCCCACGCCCAGATCTCGCAGTACACACCAATCTCGCGAATACGTCGCGCGATGAGCTGCGTGTATTGCGCGCCGAAGTCGAGGATGAGGATCTTGTCGGAATGAATACTGGTCATGGCGTCTCAAGGCGGGAGCGGCGACAGGAACATGCAAGCGGGAACGCTGGCGTGAAACCGGGACGGACGCGTCGCCGCGAACGCAGCCCACGCAGCGCTCGTAGCACTACTCCCGCAGGGCGCATGCTCCGCATTTTCGGCCTCGCCCGGCAATCACGATCGGAGTCGGTAATTCGGCGCTTCCTTGGTGATCTGCACATCATGTGGATGCGCTTCGGTGATACCGGCCGAAGTGACGCGCACGAACTGCGCCTTGGTACGCACATCCTCGATGGTCGCCGCGCCCAGATAACCCATCGACGCGCGCAGCCCACCAATCAGTTGATGGATGATATTGCGCAGCGGTCCGCGAATTGGTACGCGACCTTCAATGCCTTCCGGGACCAGCTTGTCGGCCTCGATCTCGTCCTGGAAATAACGATCCTTGGAACCGAGCTGCATGGCGCCGATGGAGCCCATTCCACGGTAGGCCTTGTACGAGCGGCCCTGGAACAACTCGATCTCGCCAGGCGATTCATCCGTACCAGCGAACATGGAGCCAAGCATCACGCACGACGCGCCAGCCGCAAGTGCCTTGGCAATGTCGCCGGAGTAGCGAATGCCGCCATCGGCGATCAACGGAATCTCGTCCTTCAACGCCGTGGCCACCATGTCGATGGCGGTGATCTGCGGTACGCCAACACCAGCAACCACCCGCGTGGTGCAGATCGAACCCGGACCCACGCCCACCTTGACGGCATCCGCACCCGCACCCAGCAGCGCACGCGCCGCTTCGCCCGTGACGATGTTGCCGGCAATCAACTGCACATTTGGATAACGCTGCTTGACCCACGCGACCCGCTCAATCACGCCCTGCGAGTGGCCATGCGCGGTATCCACCACCAGCACGTCGACACCGGCAGCCACCAGCGCAGCGATGCGCTGCTCGGTATCGCCACCGACGCCGACAGCCGCGCCGACCATCAGCGTGTCATGTTCGTCCTTGGCGGCGTGCGGATTGTCGCGTGCCTTTTGAATGTCCTTGACCGTGATCAGCCCACGCAACTGGAATGCGTCGTTGACCACCAACACCTTCTCGATCCGGAACTTGTGCAGCAGTTGCAGCACTTCGTCCTGGTTGGTGCCCTCGCGCACGGTGATCAACTTGTCCTTGCGCGTCATGATGTTGCGCACCGGATCATCGGTCTTGCGCTCGAAGCGCATGTCGCGACTGGTCACAATACCTACCAACTGCTCATCTTCCACGACCGGCACGCCGGAAATATTGTGCGCATTGGTCAAACGCAGCACTTCGCGAATGGAAGTGTCCGGGCTGACGGTGATCGGGCTGCGGATGACGCCGGCCTCGAACTTCTTCACCAACCGAACCTCAGCCGCTTGCTGCTCGGCCGTCATGTTCTTGTGGATGATGCCGATGCCACCGCTCTGCGCCATGGTGATGGCCAGCCGCGCCTCGGTGACCGTATCCATCGCGGCGGACACAATCGGGATATTCAGGCGCAGCTTTCGCGTGAGTCGAGCCGAGGTGTCCACGTCGCGCGGCAGCACAAGTGAATGGGCCGGCACGAGGAACACGTCGTCGTAGGTAAGTGCCTCGGCGAGGATGCGCATACAAAGAGTCCCGCAGCAAAGCGGGGATTATACGCGGCCCGGCACATACGCCGCTATTGGCTCAGCGCACCACCGTGGCGTGCGGTGGTCGCGCGCGGTTGGCGGTGGACCACGCACTCGAGCACGGCAACGCGCAGATCGCGCAGCCATTGCGCCGGCACGATACCGTCAACCGATGCCTTGGTTCCGGCGAGCACGTCGCGGTAATGTCCCGCCGGTACGCCGACGAGCACGTCCTCGCTGCCGGCCATTTGTATCAGCCAGTGCCGGTCGACTCGCGGCGCGGGGGCGTCCAGCAGTTGGCTTCCCGAATGACCCAGCGCCAGCACAATGACGCGCGCGGATTCAGCACCGCGTTGGAACGCCAGCAGCGGCTCAGGTGCGGCGTTCGGACCACGCGGGTTTTCGGCGTGCAGCACGCGGTAATCGCCGTGCGCAAAGAGCGCACTGCGACGCGCGCGCAGGTCGAGCAGGCGCCGGATGACGTACTGCTTCAGGTGGCCATCGCGCCAGTGCCCAAGCAAATCGGCGACAGATGCATCGACGTCCAACGCGCGCTGTCGTGCCGCGAAATCAACCGGCCGGCGATTGTCCGGATCGACCAGGCTGAAGTCCCAGAATTCGGTGCCTCGGTAAATGTCCCGCACGCCTGGCGTGGTCAGCTTCAACACGGCCTGCGGCAGGCTGGTGGCGGCACCGGCCGCTGCGATGCGCTGCACGGACGTGTGCAGGCCCCGGGCCGGCGTCGACGCGGGTGCAAGCAATGCGGCGCGGTTCGCCGTGACAGGCCGTTGCAGATCAGCATTGACCAGCAGCACCTGCGCCGCGTCAGCACGGATGCGCAGGATGCCGGACCAGCCAACCGCCAGATGCAGTATCGGCAACATCGTTGCAACGACGCGATCGGCAGCGAGCCATGCATTGGCGGGGGTAACATCGGCTACCAGATCAAACCCGGCAGCCGCCTGATTGGCCGGCTGCGCGGTATTCGCCGGTTGATCTGGATCGCCGAGCGTCTGCGCGGCGGCGCCTTGTTCAAACCCGACTGGCATCAACCAGCCCACGCCCAATGTCGCGGCAAACCACATCGCGCGCCGATGTGCCTGTGCAGTTCCCGCGTCGCGCGCGCCGCCCGACGCCGGGGCACCCGCGCATGCCAAGGGTGGCGCCACCACCGCCAGACGGCGATATTCCGCGCCCAGCCACCCTGCGCGAAAATCCCACCACTCGGCAAAGCAGAAAGTGTGATCGAAGCCCGCGCCGGCCAGCATCGCAACGGTCTGCGATTTCATACCCTGGGTCCACGCCAGCATGCGTGTATCCGGCGCAAATGCGTGGGCACGGGCGCAAAGCGCCTTCCACCATGCCGGGTTCGGCGTATCTACCGACAACAAGCGGAAACCGGCCACCCCAACGCGAATACATTCGAGCAGACACTTGCTCCACCAATCCAACGCTGCCGACGCTGCCCGCACATCGTCCAGACGCCAGCGCGCACCTGTTTCACGCGGCCGCAGACGCGAGTCGGCAAGATCTTCATCGGCGGGGATCACGCGGAACCACTCCGCTGGTCTGCGCGCAGTCGCGTGTCCGGCGCCATGCACGCCACGTCCACGTCGAGCAACAGTTGCACGGCGTGATCCGCGCACGCTTGCGCCGCCACACGCAGCGACGGCAGCACATCCGTCACGGCATTGCCCACCGCCTGTGTGTCGGTAGTGCCGTGCGCCTCCGGGCCACGATGTGCAGCAAACGTTCCGCTCGACACCAGCACGTGTGTGAAGCCCATCGAGCGGATATGCGCCAGCCGGCCGGGCCATTGCGCGTTTCAGATGGTGGTGCCGAGCAAGCTGTAGATGCGCGGTGGTGCAGCCAACTCCGGTGCGGTTGGGGGATGCTTGCGATCAGAGCGGTGAGTGCCGGCGATGGCGCGCGTGCTGCGAGCACCCGTCACGTGCGTGCGCCCCGGCCGGGCGCGATTGCGGCGACAACTTGCCGACCTGCTGGCGCACCGCAGCGATGTTGTTTCCGGCGGTGGCGACTGCCGCGCGCAGTTGCGCCTCGGACGTTCGCAATTGCCGCGCCCAATAGCGTCGCGAAAGGGTCATCGGCGTTGATCGTGTGCAACGACTGGTTGGACGGATTCATGAGCAATGTCCGGTATGGCAGGCCAACCCGAACGTTCTCGGGCGCTACCGTGACCCGAGCATGGCACTACGACGTTGAAGGGTTCGTCACGAAACCATGCGAGATACTTGACTGTCGCGTCACGCGGATACACATCGGCTTGCGACGCGCAACGGATCCGGCGCGCTGCGCCGCCGCCGATCGCTCAGGGCGCGGCTCCGGCCCCGGCGAACGACTCGGCAGCTTCCAGAGTGTTTTCCATCAGCGTTGCCACGGTCATCGGTCCCACGCCGCCAGGTACCGGCGTGATCCAGCTGGCACGTTGCGCAGCAGCGGCAAATTCCACGTCACCGACGAGATGACCATCCTCCAGCCGATTGATGCCGATGTCGATCACTACCGCACCCGGCTTGATCCAATCGCCCTTGATCAGCCCCGGCTTGCCCACGGCGACAATCACAATGTCGGCCTGGCGCACAAAACCGGGCAGATCGCGCGTAAAGCGGTGACACGAGGTGGTCGTGCAGCCGGCAATCATCAATTCCAGGACAAGTGGCCGCCCGACGTGATTGGACACGCCCACCACGACCGCGTGCTGTCCCCGCACCGGGCGATCCGTGTGCCCGAGCAGCGTCATCACACCCTTGGGAGTGCATGGACGCAAGCCGAAGCGTCGCAGCACGAGACGCCCCACATTGACCGCGTGAAACCCATCGACATCCTTGCCCGGATCAATGCGATCAACCAGCGCATCCTCATCGATGTGTGCGGGCAGCGGCGACTGCACCAGGATGCCGTGCACGGCCGGATCGGCATTGAGCTGATCAATCAACGCAAACAGCTCGGCTTGGGTAACCGTCGCCGGCAAGTCATGATCGAACGAATGAAACCCGACTTGCTGACACGCCTTGCGCTTGTTGCGCACATAGATCGAAGACGCCGCGTCACCCCCCACCAGCACCACCGCCAAACCGGGTGCCGGCAGTCCGCGCGCCACGCGCGCAGCCACGCCAACGCGCACCCGATCGAGCAATTCCTGCGCAATACGTTTGCCATCAAGGATGCGTGCGCTCATGTTGATCTCTGCCGGTAAAGTCTTGCATTATCCGGGCTGCACCGAATGCGCACAAACGGCAGGTCAACATGCACGCGGATGAGCCATTGCCCACCACCATCGAGCTGACAGCCGGAGGCTTGCGGCTGCGTCCATGGCGGGAAACCGATGCTTCCCCGTTGGCTGCAGCCGTGCGTGAATCAGTGCTCAGTGTTGGACCTTGGTTGCCGTGGTGTCATGCAGGCTACACGGAGCACGACGCCGTAACCTGGATCGCGCACTGCCAGGCGGGCTGGCGCTCCGGCGCACATTTCGCGTTTGCGCTGATCGCCGCAGATTCTGGCGAGTTGCTGGGTGGGGCGGGACTCAGTCAGCGCAACCAGCCTCATCGCTGTGCCAATCTGGGTTACTGGGTGCGCCAGTCACGCCAGCGCCAAGGCACGGCAGCGGCGGCGGCACGTCTGGTTGCGCGTTTCGGCTTCGAGCAGCTCGGGCTGATCCGGATTGAGGTCATCGCACTGCCTGGCAATGCGCCAAGCCGCGCTACGGCGGAGAACATCGGGGCGAAGTTCGAGAGCATTGCCCGACACCGGCTGTGGACGCGCGGGCAAGCGCAAAACGCCGCCGTGTACAGTCTGCTTCCACAAGATCTCGACTGACCCACCGCACGCGTCGCGCACTCAGCGCGTGCGCTTGATCAGCTCGCTGACGCGGCGCCGGGCCTTCTGCTCCTGCTCCTTGGTCAACACCTTCTTGCGTCCGGCGTACGGGTTTTCACCCTCGCGAAACGCGATGCGCACGGGTGTGCCTTCGAGCCGATAGTGCTTGCGGAAAAAATTCTCCAGATAGCGCTGATAGGCCGCTGCAATGTGTTTGGTACGCGTGCCGTGGATGACGATCGTCGGCGGGTTCGTGCCGCCGGGATGGGCAAAGCGCAAGCGCGGCGCGTGTCCCTGCACCAGCGGCGGTTGATACGCCTCGTAGGCCTGCTCCAGCGTCTTGGTCAGATCCGAACTGACCAGCGTGCGCGTCGCCGAACTGTGCGCGCGCACCACCGCGCGCATCAACTCGCGCAGACCCGAACCGTGCAGCGCCGAAATGTGTACCTGTTTGGCCCACTCCACAAACACCAGTCGTCGATCCAGCGCACGCGCGCATTCATCACGCTGATACTTGTCCAGGCCATCCCACTTGTTGATCGCAATTACCAGCGCACGACCTTCGTCCATGGCGTAGCCGATCAGGCTCAAATCCTGATCGGCCAGGTTTTCGCGCGCATCGATCATGACGACCACGACTTGCGCGGCGGCAATCGACTGCAGCGTCTTGATAACGCTGAACTTCTCCACGGCCTCTTCAACGCGTGCCTTGCGCCGGATGCCTGCGGTATCGATCAACGTGTAACGCTTGCCATCACGCTCCAACGCCACGCGGATCGGGTCTCGCGTGGTGCCGGCAACGTCAGACACGATCAGCCGCTCTTCACCAAGCAGGCGATTGATCAACGTGGACTTGCCGGCGTTCGGACGCCCGATGATCGCCACGCGAATCGTACCGTCTTCGCTGTCCGCAGCAGCCACTCCGTCGTCCTCGGCGGGCAACAGCGGCAGCAGCATGGCGATCAGATCATCCGTGCCACGGTTGTGCGCGGCGGCGAGTGGCAGCATGGCGCGAATACCGACCGCAGAAAATTCCGCGAGCACGGCATCGTCATCCAGGCCATCGGTCTTGTTGACTGCAGCGACAATCGGCTTGCCACTGCGGCGGAGTTCGCCGAGGATAACGTAATCCTGCGGCAGCAAACCTTCACGCGCGTCGAGCACAAGCACCAACACCTGTGCTTCTTCGATGGCGAGGCGCACCTGCTTGGCGGTCAGCTCGTCCATTGACTCAGCCACGCCGGACAAGCCACCGGTATCCACCACGACAAACGGCCGAGCACCGCTACGACACACGCCATAGTGGCGATCACGGGTAACGCCAGGCATGTCGGCGACCAGCGCGTCCCGACTGCGCGTGAGCACATTGAACAAAGTCGACTTGCCGACGTTCGGACGGCCAACGAGTGCGACGACAGGCAGCATGATGGATAACCTTGTGGTAGACGCCGGATCCCGGGCGCGGAAGTTCCTCGCGCCTAGAGCGGACCGGTCTGGGAAGTGTATGGCAACTGCGGGAGGTACAGCGCCGGGCGCAACACAAGGCGGGTTGCGCGATGACGCACTACCCACCAGCGCCAAGCCTCACCATGCAGCGATCAACAGCGGCACATGACTGTGCGCGCTTGCGCGGCCAGCCTGCGGCCAGCGCATGCGCCAGGACTACTGCCGAAGGATGGTGCAGGCGCCATCCAACCCAACGCGCGCTTGCACTCAGTGCGTTGCGAGGCGATACGCGCCAATGCGCCCTTGCACATCCTCAACATACACCACGTCGCCTATCACCAGTGGCTGGGCGCGAATCGCATGCTTGGACAGGCGTTCGCGCGCAGCCAGTGCGCCGTCGCCGACCTGCAGCCAATGCACATAACCATCAGTGTCACCGACCACCACGTAATTGCCCTGCACCGCCGGACCAGTGACCCAGCGATACTTGAGCGCGTCATTCTTCCACATGTCAGCGCCGCCGCTCTTGTCAAACGCCCATACCTGAGACTCGTCATTGACCGCGAAAATCGTCCTGTCGTTGGCACCTAGTGCTTCGAAACTCGAGAATGGATGCGCCCATAACGGCCGGCCACTGGGGCCATCTACCGCCACGAGGTTACCGTGGTAGGCCACTGCGTACAGCGTGCTGCCTTCGAGCAACACCGAGCCATCGGCATCGTTCAGGCGATCGATCTCGGTACGGCCTTCCCCACTGGCAAGCTTTTGCTCCCACAATTTGCTGCCGTTGTCCTGGCGCAACGCCACGAGCTTGCCGTCGTCGCTGCCCATGAACACTACGCCATTGGCCACCAGCAAGGAGCCGTTGCCGCGCAAGCTGAGCAGCGGCACGTTGCCCTGGTCGTAAACCCAGCGGCGGTCACCACTGGTTGCGTCGAGCCCGTAGACGCGTCCGTCCTGCGTACGCACGATGACCAAGTCACCGGCGATGACCGGCGAGGCCAACACCGAGGCGCTCAGCTCTGCGCTCCAGCGTGGATTGCCATCTTTCGCGTTCACCGCGTAAACGTGACCATCCAGCGTGCCAACCGCCAACAAGTCACCGGCAACCGCGGGACCGCCAGCGTACAACGCATCCGCGCGCTTCTTGTCACCCCAACCGAACCAGCCGTGAGTGCGTGAACTCTTCGACCACAGGGTCTTGCCAGTCGCCGCATCGAAGGCGGCAAGCTTGCCATCCGTACTATCGGCGTACAGCACACCGTCCACTACCGCCGGCCGCAGACGTACGCCGCTGACGCCAGCGCCATCGCCTACATTGGCACGCCACAACCGCGTGACCTGCACCGTGGGCTGGAAACTCTTCGCCAGCGGTGTCGGGGGTTGGACGTTTTCCTTCTTGAAGGAATGACACCCAGCGAGTGCCAAGCCGACCAAGGCAACGAGCGCGACCGACGTAACGCGTTTCATCATTCCTGCTTTCATGCACCCTGCTTCCCGGCTACCGCCAAATCATCGAGTTTCATCTGCAACGCGCCGCGCTGGGGTGCTTGTGTGCTCAATGCGGACAAGGCCGCTTGATAAGCCTTGCGCGCATCGTCCAGGCGCCCAAGCTTGACCAGTACATCGCCACGGAGTTCCTGCGCCATGCCCGGAAAGTCCGTCGGCGCAATGGTGCCCAAGGTCGCCAGCGCTGCTGCGCCGTCGTTGCGCGCGAGCTGCAACCGCGCCACGCGCAACTGAATCAGCGGTTTCAACGCCGTGTCGGCTACGTGTGCTGCGGCCCAGTTCAGGGACACGGCAGCCTTGTCCAACTCACCTGCGTGTGCCTGTTGGCGTGCGCGATCGTTGGCGGCAAATACCGCATAAGTTGACTTGCTGTAGTCCTTCATCAACTCATCGGTCAGGCGGCTGGCGACGTCGGTCTTGTTTGCCGCCTGCGCAACCTGCATTTCCTGATACAACTGCGCCGCCGCGCTTTCGGTGCGCGCCTGATGTGCCCGCCATTGCTGCAAGCCAAAGATACCAACCAGCGCAAGAACGATCCCGACGACAATGGACGGCCCGTTCTCGCGTAGCCACTTGATGACGCGCTCGTTCTGTTCGTAGTCGTCGTATGCTTCGAATTCCATGCCGTCACCGTTTTTTGCAAAAACTCGGGTTCACTGCCGCGATGGGCCATCATGCGCGCAGCAAAAAGAGGTAGAACCATCCAGCCCGTCCGGGTCGGGAAGGCAGTGCGCAAGCATAACCGAAATGGGTCGGCCAGTTTGTCGATCCGCGACCTCAGAGACTGGCTGCAGTAGCCTTGCCGTCTTCAATCTGCACGCGGAATCGAGCCACATTGGCATGGCGAAAGTCATCCAACGCCACAGCCGCGCCATCAATGCTCAACTGCGCACCACTGACGTTGCCAATGCGCACATCCAGCGACTGGTCGCTGTGATAGATCTTGCTGCTCCCGGCCGGCAACAAGCCGTATTCCATGCGGGAACCATCCTTGCCAACCACCTCGACCCAACTGGCGGCGCTGAGGTTCAAGCTCACGCTGTGCTCACCACTGCCGGCGGCATCGGCCGGCGTGGGCTCGACGGGGACAACGGACACGCTGGTGTCGAGGCTCGGAAACGGCGCCATCGACGCCATCAGTGACTGCTCCCGAGGTGGTGGCAAGACCACTCGCGGTGCAGGCAGCAACACTGGTGCAACGGTCGTGTCGGTCATCAGCGGACGCGTATCTTGCTGCGCGACCGGCGCGGCATCCAGTGGCGCGAGGTGGCTGAGATCACGATCCAGCGTACCGCGTACACCGAGCCAGACCATCGGCACCACGATTACGGCAGTCAACACCAGATAAGTCGCGGCCGTGGCGTAGCGGTCAAGCAGAAAGCGTGAGCGCGAAATGCCGCCGGTGGCTACCAACGGTGTCTCGGCCTGCTGAATGCGGCCCACCTCAAGCTGCACTGCAGTCGAATCCACGCCCAGATACTGTCCATATTTGCTGACATAGCTGGCGAGATAAATCTTCGAATCGGTACCGTCGTAGGTGTTTGCTTCCAACTGACGCAACACGCGTACCGGCAGACGCAGTGCGTGCGCACATGCATCAAGGTCCTCTCCACGCTCTTCACGCGCCGCACGCAAACGATGGCCGAAACTCTCTGCGCGGCTGTCTGTGCTGCGCATGTCGATTTGTGCCGGCGCAATCGCAAACAGATCACATCCGACGAGATCGGCGTCGGTGGAATCCAGATGATCCGAATCTGATGTATTCACTGGAGGCTGCATCGAGGTCATGGGCTGATGGCGGTGTCGAGGGCGTGCGTCTGTTCCGAATCCGGGAACTGGCTGCGCAAGCGCTTGGCGTAAGTCAGGGCACCATCCTGGTTACCGAGTCGGGATTCAATATCGTGGCCGAGCTTGAGCGCCGCCGCACTGGGGCTACCCAATGCATCCAGTCGCTGCAGGAATGCCCTGGCGCGGAACGCATTGTTGCTCAGATACAAGGTGTTGGCGAGCTGGAAAAGTGCCTCGGCGTTGCCTGGGTTATGCGCCAGGGCGCTGCGAAAGTCGGCTTCTGCCGCCGCGGCGTCGTTCGCCTTGAGGTGGCATACACCAGCATTCGTCAACGCCACATCGGGCGTGCTGTAAAACGGATCGGCAACGGCCTTTTGGAAGAAACCAGCAGCCTCCCCATATTTGCCCGTTGAGCACAGAAACTGACCGAGATTGTTGTTTGGTGCGCCCTTGGTTGGCTCCAGCGCCACCGCCTTGCGGTAATGCAGCTCGGCGTTGGCCGGTTGCTTGATGCGCTCGTACAACACCGCAATCACCGTGTGCGCCGGTGCGTAGTTCGGATCGAACTTCAACGCGCGATTCAATTTCTCCAGCGCGGTCTGCAGGTCGCCATTGGCCATGTAACGTTGGCCCAATTCGGTGTGAATGCGTGCAGCATCCGTCGCCTGATCGGCCTTGCTGGTCTGCGGCATGCTCTTGCCCAGCGTCCCGGAATTCGTGCTCGTCGTTACACAGCCCGCCATCGACAGCGCCAAAACCAGTAGCAACATCCGCTCACAGCGCATGCACAGCTCCTTGCGCTTGCTGCTTCTTGCGCAAATCGGCACTGCGCCGGGTGCGATCGGTGACGTGCCCAGCAAGCTGGCCACAGGCGGCGTCGATGTCATCGCCGCGTGTCCGTCGCAACATGGTCAGCACGCCGGCGTTGAGCAACTGGGTCTGGAAGTCGCGAATCATGTTCGGCTCGGACCGTTTGAACTGCGTGCCGGGGAACGGGTTGAACGGGATGAGGTTGACCTTGCACGTCGGGAACGCGCGCATCAGCTTGATCAACTCACGGACGTGGACAGGTTGGTCGTTGATGCCGTTCATCAACGTGTACTCAAACGTGATGGACGTGCGTGGCTTGCGGGCGATCCAGCGCTGGCATGCAGCGAGCAATTCGACCAGCGGATAGCGCTTGTTGATCGGCATCAGCTCGGTGCGCAGCGTGTCGTTCGCTGCGTGCAGAGACACGGCGAGCGACACGTCGATCTCGGCCGACAATTTGTCGATCAACGGCACCATGCCGGCGGTGGACAACGTCACGCGCTTCGCAGCCAGGCCGAACCCAAAGTCGTCGCGCATCAGCCGCATGGCGACAAGCACGCTGTCGAAGTTGGCCAGCGGCTCGCCCATGCCCATCATCACCACGTTGGTGATGCGCCGACTGTGCTGGGTCGCCTCGCTGAGATACTTGGCCGCGACCCACACCTGGCCGATGATCTCCGCCGGTGACAGATTGCGGTTGAAGCCTTGCGCACCCGTCGAGCAGAAGCTGCAATTCAACGCGCAACCAATCTGCGATGAAACGCACAACGTGCCGCGAGTTGGTTCGGGGATATACACGGTTTCAATCGCGTTGCCGCTGTCCATGCCGAGCAGCCACTTGCGTGTGCCGTCGGTAGCCACCTTGTCCAGCAACGTCTTCGGCATACCGATGTAGCACACCTCATTGAGCTTGGCGCGTAGCGCCTTGCCCACATCGGTCATATTGTCGAAATTGTCCTCCAGACTATGGTAAATCCACTTCATCACCTGCTCGGCACGATAGGGCTTCTCACCGATCTGTGTGAAGAAATCACGCAGACCCAGGCGATCCAGATCGAGCAGGTTGACCTTCGCGGGATTCGCGTCGGACAAGGTGGCAGCTACCTGATTCATATGTTCTTGCGAAGAGCGCTCCCTGAATATGGTCACGGTTGACTCCAACGTTGACCGGACCAACACACAACTTACCTTGAAAGTACGTCCGTCGCAGCAAAGAAGTAGGCGATCTCGGCTTTCGCCGTGTCCACAGCATCTGAACCGTGCACCGCGTTGGCATCAATCGAGTCGGCAAAATCAGCGCGGATGGTGCCCGACGCCGCTTCCTTCGGGTTGGTTGCGCCCATCAGATCGCGATGCTTGAGGATGGCATTTTCCCCTTCCAGCGCCTGGATCATGACCGGGCCGGAAATCATGAACTCCACCAGATGCTTGAAGAATGGACGCTCGCGGTGCACCGCATAGAAGCCCTCCGCTTCCGCCCGCGACAACTGCTGCATGCGCGCGGCGACGACTTTCAGCCCGGCCTGTTCAAAACGTGCATAAATTTCGCCGATGACGTTCTTGGCGACGGCGTCGGGTTTGATGATGGATAGAGTGCGCTCCAGCGCCATACAGGCTTGCTCCGAAAAAGGCGGATGAGGGTAAAAGTACTGTTGGTTCACAGTGAAGCCGGCAGAACCCCACACGGATTGCGGAGTTGCCTCACATATGTTCCGCGAATTCTAACCCATCCGTGGGGCATCTGCTTTGTGCGCTGGTCGTCAGTTTGACGCTGATGGAATGGCTCGCGTATGCTCAAACGATCGTTTGAATGGCGACCGCCACGAGGAGCGCGCGTGAAAGCCACTGTCTCCACCAAGGACCGGATCCTCGGCGCCGCCGAAGTGCTATTCGCCCAGCGTGGCTTTGACGGCGCCTCGTTACGCCAGCTCACGACTGCTGCAGGCGTCAACCTCGCCGCGGTCAACTACCACTTCGGATCCAAGGACAAACTGGTTGAACAGGTCTTCCGCCGCCGGCTGGATGCGCTGAACGCCAGCCGACTGAGCGCTTTGGGAAAGATTGAAGGTCGCGCCGACACGACGCTCGAAGATGTGCTGAATGCCTACATCCGCCCGGCACTGGATCTGTCCCGCGACGACAGCGGTGCACTGTTCATGCGCGTGCTGGCGCGCGCATTCGCCGAACACGACGATCGCCTGCGCCAATTCCTGTCAGAAAACTACGGCCACGTAATGCGCCAATTCACCGCTGAATTTGCCCGTCTGCTGCCGCAATTGGGCAAGCCGGAACTGTACTGGCGTATCGATCTGGTGACCGGCGCGCTGACCCACGCGATGTCCGGCTTCGGCATGATCCAACGTCCCAAAGACGTCAGCGAGCAGGCGCACCGCGAGCAGACCGCCCAGCATTTGATTCGTTTCGCCGCCGCCGGACTCAGTCACCCCTGAGCCGTCGACCTCATCCGTTTTTTCATCGTCAGTTCGTACCATCGGAGAAGGCTCATGATCGCTGCATCGTTATTCCCATCAACACTACACATCCGCAAGGCCGCCGTGTTGGGCGCCGGCGTGATGGGTGCACAAATTGCCGCTCATCTGACCAACGCCGGTGTGGAAACCGTGCTGTTCGACCTGCCTGCCAAAGAGGGTCCGAAAAGTGGCATCGCGTTGAAGGCGATTGCCAACTTGAAAAAGCTGTCGCCTGCGCCATTGGCAACGCCGAATCTCGCCAGCGCCCTCATTCCGGCAAATTACGACGATGACCTTGAGCACTTGAAGGACGTTGATTTGGTCATCGAGGCGATTGCCGAGCGGATGGACTGGAAGCTCGACCTGTACAAGAAGATTGCGCCGCACTTGTCCAGGACCGCGATCATCGCCTCCAACACCTCGGGCCTGTCGATCAATGGTTTGGCCGCCGCGCTGCCCGAAGAGATGCGCCATCGCTTCAGTGGCGTGCATTTTTTCAATCCGCCGCGCTACATGCACCTGGTCGAACTGATCCCGACCAAACTGACCGACGCGAAAGTCATTGAAGGTCTGGAAGCGTTTCTGACCACGACGGTTGGCAAGGGCGTGGTCATTGCCAAGGACACGCCCAACTTCATCGGCAACCGCATTGGCGTGTTTTCGATGCTGGCCACGATGTATCACACCGACCAGTTCAAACTTGGTTTTGACACCGTGGATGCGCTGACCGGTCCGGCTGTGGGCCGTCCGAAAAGCGCCACCTACCGCACGGCCGATGTCGTCGGCCTGGACACCATGGCGCACGTCATCAAGACGATGGCCGACACCCTGCCCGACGACCC
>CAJDTO010000050.1_pt1 | contig 29044 bp, 26 predicted proteins | sample 7389821 | NCBI WGS metagenome assembly CAJDTO01 (sample SAMEA7055651, study PRJEB34461) | soil metagenome | biome: terrestrial ecosystem; feature: Peninsula; material: soil | place: Antarctica | collected 2016
AACGGGCCGAATCGCTATCCGGCACGGCGCATGACAGCACGTTTTGCACAGCACCTACGGTCTGTCAAGCGGGGCGTCGATATCTCCGCAGGCTAATGAACACTCGCTGAGTGTGATTTACAAGTATTTGAAATATAACATATTTCCGATGTGATGAAAACGTCATCATGCCGTCACGAAGCCCGCCGCAGCGCGGTTTGCGGGCTACCGACCACGTTGCATCCACAGACTTATCCACAGCTGTTGTGGATAAGCCCGAAACCCTCCCGCACTGAGTGACTTACCTGTCATTCCTCGACGCCCAGGCAGCAAACGCCTGCAACTGGCGCAACACCGTGGGCGCGAAAAAACAACAGCGGCAGGTAGACTGCCGCATTACGAGGTAAGCATGCCTGTTGTCCTGCGCGTTGCGCTGCCAGTACCCCTGCCACACCTGTTCGACTACCTGCCGCCGGACGGCGGCGCGGCGAGCGTGGGCGCGCGTATCGTCGTGCCATTCGGCCGCCGCAAACTGGTGGGCATCGTCGTCGCCATGGATGCTGAATCCAGCGTCGACATGGCCCGCTTGAAGCGCGCCATCTGCTTGCCTGATGTCGATGCCCTGCTCGACGCCGAGCAGATGCAGACGCTGGCGTGGGCCGCCGACTACTGGCTCGGCGCACCAGGTGAGGCGTACGCCAATGCGCTGCCTCTGGCCCTGCGCGAGGCACGGCCGCTGCCCGCCATCGGTGACGAATACTGGTCACTCAGCAACAGCGGGCAGAGCGCCCTCGACGCCGGCAGCCGACGCGGCAGCAGCCAGGCCTTGCTTGCGGCCCTGCAGGAAGCCCAGCGCAGCGCGCGCGAACTGACCATCTGCCTGCCCGGCTGGCGTGTCGCCGCACGTCGCCTGCTCGCTGCCGGTTTGCTTGCACGCAGTGAGCAACCCGCCGCGCACCTCGCAGCGCCGGCCACATATGCACCAACGCTGAGCGTCGAGCAACAGCATGCGGTGGCGACGATCAGCGCAAGCCTGGGCCACTATCAGCCGTTTCTGCTCGATGGCGTCACCGGCAGCGGCAAGACCGAGGTCTACCTCGCATTGATCGAACAAGTTCTCGCGCGCGGACAACAGGCGTTGTTGCTGGTACCGGAAATCGGTCTGGCACCGCAAACGGTGACCCGCTTGCGCGCACGCCTTGGCGTCGCCGTGGAGGTGCTGCACTCCAACCTTTCTGAAGGTGATCGCGCACGGGCCTGGCTGCGCGCGCGCGATTGCAGCGTGTCGGTGATTCTGGGCACGCGTTCGGCCGTGTTCACGCCGCTGCCAAACGCCGGATTGATCATCGTCGACGAGGAGCACGACAGCGCCTACAAGCAACAGGACGGTTTTCGTTATCACGCGCGCGACACGGGTGGAGATCATCGACATGCGCGCGCAACGCCTGCAGCACGGCATGTCCCCCGCGCTGCTGACTGCGGTGGCCCAAACAGTGGCACGCGGCGAGCAGGCGCTGGTGTTTCGCAATCGTCGCGGCTATGCACCGGTGCTGCTCTGTCACAGTTGCGGCTGGCACGCCGATTGTCCGCGCTGCGAGCATCCGTTCACGCTGCACGCACGTGCGCGGCAACTGGTGTGCCATCACTGCGACTTCCACCGCCGCGTACCGTCCGCGTGCCCCACCTGCGGCTCGCCGGAGCTGACAGCGCAAGGTCAGGGCACGGAGCGTCTGGAGGAAGTGCTGCTCGCGCAGTTTCCGGACGTGCCGATTCTGCGCGTGGACCGGGAAACCACGCAGCGCCGCAACACGTTTGCGCAACTGCTGGCCACCCTGCGTGACGACCAACCGGCGATCCTCGTGGGCACGCAAATGCTGGCCAAAGGTCATGACCTGCCCAACCTCACCTTGGTGGCCATTGTCAGCGTGGACGAAGGCCTGCACAGCCTGGATTTCCGCGCCAGCGAACGTCTGGCCCAGCTCGTCGTGCAGGTTGCTGGCCGTGCCGGGCGCGCGCGCAAACCAGGCCACGTGCTGCTGCAGACGCACCAGCCGCAGCACCCGCTGCTGCGTGATCTGCTTGCGCATGGCTACGCCGCCACGGCGCACGAGTTGTTGGCAGAGCGGCGCGCAACCGGTTTGCCGCCCTGCAGTTATCAGGCGCTACTGCGCGCGGACGCCCCGCAGCGTGCGCATGTTGACGCGTTTCTCACTGCTGCCCGCGCCACGCTGCCGATCAGCGACAAGCTGCAAATTGCCGGACCCATGCCCGCACCCATGCCGCTGCGTGCCGGGCGCCAGCGCGGCCAACTGCTGCTTGAGGCGTCGCATCGCGCCGCGCTGCATACCCTGTTGCGCCCGTGGTGGCTGGCGCTGCACGCGCTGCCATCTGCGCGGCGCGTGCGCTGGTCACTGGATGTGGACCCGATTGACCTGTACTGATGCATGCGCGGCCGCTCGATGCGGTGGCGCGGCATGGCAAGACGATTTTGGCGCTACGCGCCTGAAGCCAGCCTGCCGCGTGCCTGCGCTCGGGTTACCACCGCCGCCGACCCGCACCGGGTAGGGCGGGCACTGCCCGCCGCTTTTCGGCGCACGCGCAACGCTCTACCAACGGAGAAAAAGCCGGCGGGCAGTGCCCGCCCTACGGCGTTGTACCCAACAACGATGTCCCAAAAGGAACAAAGGCGACGGGGAGTGCCCGCCCCACAGCGTTGTACCGAGCAACGATGTCTCAAAAGGGGACAAAGTCGGCGGGCAGGGCCAGCCCTGCGCCACCTGCAACGGCGCTCAGGCTGGCGCGGGCTCGGCCTTGACCAGCCAGCGCACCGCCAGTATCCCCGCCTCATAAAGAAAGCACATCGGGATCGCCAGCATGATCATCGAGGTGATGTCCGGCGGCGTGATCAACGCGGATATCGCAAAGGCACCCACGATGGCATAGCGCCGACTACTGCGCAGCTTGGCCAGGCTCACGATGCCAGTAGCCGCCAAGATTACTACCGCAACCGGTACCTCAAAACACAGTCCGAACGCGAAGAACATCAACATCACGAAGTCGAGGTAGTGCGTGATGTCGGTCATCATCTCCACACCCTCGGGCGTCACCGCCGTGAGAAAGCGGAACGCCGCCGGCAACACCAGGAAATAGGCAAAAGCGCAGCCGATGTAGAACAACGCCAATGCCGCAACCAGCAATGGTCGGGCCAGACGTTTCTCCTTCTTGTACAAACCCGGACTGACAAATGCCCACAACTGATACAGGATCACCGGCATGCAAATGAACATGGCCGTATAGGCGGCCAATTTCAACGGCGTTACGAACGGACTCGCCACTTCAGTCGCGATCAGGTGGGCGCCTTGCGGCAGACGTGCGACCAAGGGCGCGGCCAGTTCCGAGTACAACCGATTGGCAAATGGCACGAGTGCGATCAGCACCACGAAAACACTGACAGCCGCTTTGAGCAGACGCGAGCGCAGCTCCAGCAGGTGCGAGAACAAACCCTGCTGCAGGTCGATTTCCGCTTCTGACTCAGGCGGCGCCATGTGGGGGCTCCGGCGACGGGCGAGGCGCAGTATCGGTCGCCACGGGATGAGTTGCCGCACCGGCAAACAAATCATCGGTCAGTAGGTCCGGCTCCCCGGCAGCGGCTGGCGTCGCTGCATCTGCAACGCCGGACTCGATCACCGCATGGCCGCCCTGCGTGCTTTCAAGTTTTTCCTGACCTGCCTCGGGTTCTGCCGCGGGACGCATGGCTGCAGCTGTCTGCGCCACCTCGCGCACTTCCTGCACCGTCGCATCCAGCTCGGCTTGTGCGGCATCCATATGCGCCACCGCCTCACGCGCGGTGCGGCGAATCTCATCGACCTGCAGCTCGCGCTCCACTTCTGCGCGCACACTGTCCCAACCACCACGTACGCGGCGCAACAACGCACCCGCAGTGCGCGCGGCGGCAGGGAGTTTCTCCGGACCCAGCACAATCAACGCAATCAGCGCGAGTACCAGCAACTTGCCGAAGCTGATCTCGATCATCGTCGCAGCTTACTTGCTTTGCGTGTTGTCGCGCGACGTCTGCGTGGTGCCGTCAGCGGGCGGAGTCTGCGGCGCGCTGTCGGCACGCGGTGGATCGGCGCGCAAGGTCTCCGGCGGTACCGGCTTGACCGCCGGATCATCGTCGCCATCCATGCTTTTCTTGAAGCCGCGAATGGCGGCGCCGAGGTCCGGACCAATTTTGGTCAGCTTCCCGGTGCCAAACACCACCACAACCACCACCAACAGCAGTATCAGATGCCAAATGCTCATGTTTCACCTCAAGATGATGGCGCCGGCACGGCCAGCGCGTCGCGCGGAACAAGGTATCTGCATCAACGCGAAGTGTACTCTTCGAGCTGATCGCGAAACTTCACCACGGCGGCCGGAACATTACTGACGCCACCCTCGAAAATCCGCCGTGGCGTTACTCCCGAACCATACACGGATGCGTTCGCGTCATAGTCGATGCGCAACGCCGAACCATCCAGCGCAACGCCGGCAAACAGCCCCCGGGTGCGTGAATAGGAATAGATCTCCGCTTTCATCTGGCCATCGGTCGCGGCCGTGGCAGTGCGGCCGACCGGGCCAGCCGCTGCCGATGCGTCTGCGCCCAAGGTGAACTTGCCGCGCACGATGGAATCGACCCCACGCTGGGTGCGGAAGACCAGTACCACATCGGTGGACGACACGCCGATCTGAAAGCCCACGCTGCCACCGGTCATGGTGATGAAGCTGGGGTTGGACCACGTGCCGTCCGGACTCTTGACGGAAATCAGCCCTTCACCGCGTCGCCCACCGAAAATGAAACCGGCCTTGATCATGTCCGGAATCACCGCGATCGCCCGCGCGTCGCGCAGCAGGTCCCGCGGGATCGCTTTGTCCGGCGCCTGCATGATCTCGTTGAGCACGCGTACGGCGTTGTTGGCACGCACCAGCGGCGGGTCCTCGGCATGTGCGGCGAACGCCGGCAACAACAAAATCAAGCTGCCCAGTAACAGGCGATGCAGCGATGTCTTGAGCATGGACGGCTCCACTGATGGCGGTGACGTGCAACGAGATGGTTCTGGACCGAACAACGCTTGTGGCAGACTGAGAGCCCTGATCAGGACTCGCACCACGATGCCACGCAACATTGACTATACCGGCGTTGCCGACGATTCCCACGCGTTGGCCGCTGCTTCCGTTCAGACAGCGGTATTGCTGGTCAACCTGGGCACGCCCACGGCGCCCACCGCTGCCGCGCTGCGACCGTATTTGGCGCAGTTTCTGGGTGACGTGCGGGTCATCGACTACCGCCGCTGGTTATGGTGGTTGATTCTGCATGGCATCGTGCTGCGCACGCGGCCAGCGCGCTCAGCCCGTGCCTATGCAAAGATCTGGAGCGCGCAAGGTTCACCGCTGCGCGTCCACAGCGAGGCATTGGCCACGGCATTGCAGACGAAGCTGGACGCTCAAGCACCCGGTACGCTGCGGGTGGAGCTGGCGATGCGCTACGGCGAGCCGGCAGTGGAATCGACCATCGCCAGGCTGCAACGTGAAGGTGTGCGTCGGCTGCTGGTATTGCCGTTGTACCCACAGTACTCGGCTGCCTCCACGGGCTCAGTGATCGATGCCGTCGCCGATGCGCTCAAAGCTTTGCGCTGGCCACCGGAACTGCGCCTGATCAACGACTATCACGATGATCCCGGCCACATCGAAGCGCTTGCCGGCAGCATCGAAACCTGGTGGTCGAGCAACGGGCGCGGCGACAAGTTGTTGCTGTCGTTCCACGGGATTCCCGAACGTTACGCGCGACTGGGCGATCCGTATCCCCAACATTGCCGAACCACGGCACGGCTGCTGCGCGAACGCCTGGGTCTCGACGACGCGAGTTTGCTGATGAGCTTCCAATCGCGTGTGGGGCGTGAACGCTGGCTGCATCCCTACACCGACGTCACCGTGCGCGAACTGGCGGCCAGCGGTGTGCAGAAACTTGACGTCATGTGCCCGGGATTTGCTGTGGACTGCCTGGAAACGCTGGAGGAAATCGCCATGCAGAATCGGGACTTTTTCCTGGCTGCGGGCGGCGCGGCGCTGCGCTACATTCCAGCGCTCAATGCCAGCGCGGGGCAAGCCGACAGCCTGGCCGCGCTGATCATGCGGCATATCCAAGGCTGGCCGAAGCACGCGCTCGGCACCGCGGCCAGTTCGTGAGCCAGCTGTCCGAACTGCAGATCAAGCTGCCGCATCTCGCGCTCTGCGCACAAACCTGGGGTGATGCCACGCGGCCGCCGTTGCTCGCGCTGCACGGCTGGCTGGACAACGCCGGCAGCTTTGCATTGTTGGCGCCGTTATTGGCCACGCAGTTCCACGTCATCGCGTTGGACCTGCCGGGCCACGGGCACTCCGATCACCTGCCCGACGGTGCGAGCTACCACTTCACCGACTATGTGCGGACCGCACTGGATGTGGTCAATGCCCTGGAGCTGGGCAACTACACCCTGCTCGGACACTCGTTGGGCGCCGGTGTCGCGTCGCTGGTCGCAGCGGCGATGCCGCAGCGTGTCGACCGGCTGCTGCTGATCGAAGGCTTGGGTCCGCTGGGCGACGATGGGACGCGCACGCTGCCACGATTTCGCGATGCGCTCGTACCGCACTTGCACCGGCACCGGCCGTTACGCCTGTTCCGAAGCGTCGAGCTGGCGATCAGCGCGCGCAGCATCGCCAGCGGCTTGCGCAGCGACCTGGCGCGACCAATCGTTGAGCGCGGCGTGCGCGAAGTTGATGGTGGCTGGTGCTGGCGCAGCGATCCACGCCTGACCCGGTCGTCAGCGCTGCGGCTGGACGAAAGCCAAATTCGCGCGCTGTTGCGCGGTATCGACGCGCCCACCGCGTTGCTGCTGGCGCAACCGGAAACGCCCTACTTGCCTGCCATGACAATGCGCGAGCGGGCGGCATGCGTCGGCACCATGCAGGTTACCCACATGGAAGGCTGCCACCACCTGCACCTCGAACATCCACGCGCGGTCGCGGAGTGGGTCATGGCCGCCAACGGCCGGCACCCCAAGTAGGACGGGCACTGCCCGCTGTTTGCGGGTGAGCTCAGTGGTGCATCAAAGTCAAAAGCCGGCGGGCAGTGCCCGCCCTGCGAAGCTTGGGTGGCGAACGGTGACATTGCGTACCCGGCGATCGGCGCCGTTGTAGGGCGGGCACTGCCCGCCGCTGGACACCTCGGCGCCGGTGCACCGAACGCCACACTTCAGGGCTTGCTCAGCCCGAGCACATCGAGGCCTTGCTTGAAGCGAATGTCCACCGGGATGTGCGCCTGGTCGAGGCGACGCAAATCCCCGGCCAGCTCGGCATCCACGGCGCCCAATTGATCGGTGAGCTGTTTGGCCGCATTGAAACGCACCATGTTTGCGCGGGCATGTGCGTCGCTGGCGCCAAAGCGCACTGAACGCAAGATGCCGGCGAGAAAGGTGACGTAATTGTTCATCAACAGCGACTTGTCCAGCTCGCCCTTGTCGGCCAGCTTGGTCACCATGTACAGGCCAAGGATGTCGGCCTTGCCTTCCTCGAAACTCGACGCCTGATCCTTCAGCGCCTTGCGCACCGTGCCCTTGCCACCAAGCACAGTCTTGATCCCCAGCCCATGCGCCACTTCGTGAAACATGGTGTTCTGGAAGAACGCGTCAAAGGTGACGTTGGGCTGCTGATCGTCAACGATCAGCTCGTGCGCAATGGGCAGCATGATCTGCTCGAACTTCGCCTGCATGACGTTTTCCAGCTGCAGCCGACGCGTGCCTTTTTGCAGTTGCACCTGCTCGTCGTTGGGCAAGTTGATGGCGATGGTCTTGGCGCCGACATTGGCATCGCCGGCGTAATAGATCGCGAAGTAGGCGTTCAGGTCCGCGTCCGACCCAGGCTTCTCGGCTTTGTAACGATCCGGCACTGGCAACTCGCGCTGCAGCTCGGGCAGGTATTTGGCAAAGCGCTCGAGCTTCTTGCTCCATGCCTGATCCTTGATCAACACGTAGGACTCGTAGCTGGCCTTGTAACCGTAAAGTTGATCCTCGTAGGTTTCGATCGGCCCGATCACGATATCGACCGGGTTTGTCTTCATCGCCATCCAGGCAAAGTCGCTGGGCTGATAGTCGTCACTGAGCAGCGCGTCGGCACGCAATGTCAGGTACTTTTTGAAGCCGGCGTCGCGCGCCAGTTTGGCGGCGTCGCGCAGCAGGCCCGCAGCCTTTTCCAGCTCCGCCTTGTAGGCAACGTGGTATGGCACGCTGATCAACTGGCCCTGCGCGTTCCGACGCAACAAGGTGTAAAGCGAGGTCTTGTCTTTGAGCGGCGAGCGCTCGAACTCGGCCTTGGTCATGTCCGCTGGATAGAACTGGGCGCCGGCTGGACGCTCGCCGACGCCGTCGACAAAGCTCGTGTCATTGTCCAGTCGATCCCACGGCCCGTAGTTGACTTGCGCCAACTCGAGCGCGGCCGGGTCACGGATCTTCGCCAGCAGCGCGGCCTGATCACCCCACGCTTGCTGCCAGTAAATCGCGTTCATGCTGTCTGCGGCCTCGACCAGCAGCGCGATCATCTTCTTCTGCCGCGCATTGAAGGTGGACAGATCAGCGCTCAATTTTACCGTGGCGTAGGCGTCGAGCCGCTGCTTGGCTGGACTGTCGACATCCGCCTTGGCCGCCGCGGCGACTCCGCTGCTGGCGCGCGCTGGCGCGCTCTGGGCCGCTGCCGGAGCAAGCTCCTCCGCTGCCGCAGCGGGTGATGTTGCCGGCGCGCCATCATGGCCTGACGAACAGCCAGCCAGCGCAATCAATACAGATACACACAACAGTCGTCGCAGCATGGGACATCCTTGGGCAAGATACTTCGCTATCGTATCGCGACACGCATGGCTGCGGACCTGCGGGCGGCGCCGTATGATGTTCGGTCGCAACGCACGCAGGGTGGAGGGCAACGAGGTTTGCCATTCGGCAGCACCTGCGCACATCACCCACGGAGTATGTCCATGACCCTTTCGATGTATCAGGCCAGCGTGCCGGTCCTCTCGCACGCACTCACCAATCTGGCGCACGTGCTGAAACAAGGCGCCGCACACGCCAAAGCCAAGGGCGTAAGCGACGCGGTGTTGCTGCAGACGCGCCTGACGCCCGACATGTTCTCGCTGCTGCGCCAAGTGCAGACCGCTACCGACATGGCCAAGGGTGGCGTGGCACGTCTGGCCGGTGTGGATCCGCTGAAAATCGCCGACGATGAAACCACGCTGGCACAACTGGACGCGCGCATCGAACGCGTGGTCGGCTATCTCAACACATTCAAGCCCGAACAGATCGACGGCAGCGAGACGCGCGCCATCGTGCTGAAGATGCATGCCGAACGCCACTTTGACGGCCAGACCTATCTGCTGCAGTACGTGCTGCCGAACGTATTCTTCCACTGCACCACGGCCTACGACATCCTGCGCCAGATCGGCACCGACATCGGCAAGAAGGATTTCCTCGGCGCATAAGTGCTTCGCCGGCTGACGTGTTGGTAACATCAGCAGCCGCAACGACTGAGCCCGGACGATCACCCGTGGCAGGCCTCACGCTGCGCTATCAGCACGTGATGATTCGACCACGTCCACTCACTGCCCGGCTGCACATGCATGTTGCGACTGACTGACCTGAGGCTGCCGCTGGATCACTCCCCGGCAGCACTCATCGCCGCCATCCTCAAGCGACTGGATATCGACGCCGCCGCATTGACCAGCCACGCCATCGCGCGCCGCGGTTACGACGCCCGCAAGCGCGGTGCGATTGCCCTGATTTACGCGCTGGATGTGCAGACAACCCAGGAAACCGCGCTGCTGCAGCGCTTTGCCGACGACCCGCACGTCAAGCCCACGCCAGATACAAGCTATAAATTCGTCGCCCACGCAACGCGCACCGGCCAGCCGCGCCCTATCGTGATCGGCACCGGGCCGTGCGGCTTGTTTGCCGGACTGATCCTGGCGCAGATGGGCTTGCGCCCGCTGATCCTGGATCGCGGCAAGGCGGTGCGCGAGCGCACCAAGGATACGTGGGCCCTGTGGCGCAAGCGCGAGTTGCACCCGGAATCCAACGTCCAGTTTGGCGAGGGTGGCGCCGGCACATTTTCCGACGGCAAGCTGCACAGCCAGATCCGCGACCCGCTGCATCACGGGCGCAAAGTGCTGGAAGAATTCGTCAAGGCTGGCGCACCGGAGGAAATCCTGTACGTCAGCAAGCCGCATATCGGCACGTTCCGCCTGGTGACGATGGTCGAGAACTGGAGCCCGCGACAGGCGGCCAAACGCACATCCGCGGGGTGACGCTGGCCAGCGGCGAGCAGATCCGAGCCGACCACGTGGTGCTGGCGATCGGTCACAGCGCGCGCGACACGTTCGCCATGCTGCACGCGCGCGACGTGTACATGGAACCCAAGCCGTTCTCCATCGGCTTCCGCATCGAGCATCCGCAGTCCGTCATCGACCACGCATTGTTCGGGCCGCAAGCGGGCCATGCACTGCTCGGCGCAGCGGACTACAAATTGGTGCACCACTGTACTGCCAACGGCGCCAGCCATAGGCGCACGGTATACAGCTTCTGCATGTGTCCGGGTGGCACGGTGGTCGCCGCCACCAGCGAAACCGGTCGCGTCGTCACGAATGGCATGAGCCAGTACTCGCGCAACGAGCGCAACGCCAACGCGGCGATCGTGGTAGGTATCGAGCCGTCTGATTTCATACCGTTTGATGATAGCGGCAGCGCACTGGCCGGGATCGCGCTGCAGCGTGCGTTGGAGAGCCGCGCGTTTGTGCTCGGCGGCGAAAACTACAGCGCGCCGGCACAACTGGTCGGCGACTTCCTCGCCCGACGCTCATCGCAGGCACTGGGCGAAGTCCTGCCTTCGTACCAGCCGGGGATAACGCTTGGCAGTCTGGAACAGGCACTTCCCGATTACGCGATTGCCGCCATCCGCGAAGCACTGCCCGCGTTCGAGCGCCAACTCCACGGTTATGCCATGCATGACGCTGTACTCACCGGCGTGGAGACCCGCACTTCGTCACCGCTGCGGATCACCCGGGATGAAAGTCTGCAAAGTCGCAACACGCGCGGTTTGTATCCGGCCGGTGAAGGTGCTGGTTACGCCGGCGGCATCCTGTCTGCGGCGGTGGATGGCATTCGTGTTGCCGAAGCCATCGCGCTGGCGATTGGTCGCCGGTAGCACGACCGCATCGCAAGCCACTGCAATGTGCTGCACGAGCGCCTTGCAGACAGCTTTGCGCGTTCTGATCATTTGCGCTTCGACAGGCAAATCCGGAATGCACCACGGTCCGCGAGCCTCGCCGCGGTGCGCCTGCGCTGGCTCAAGTCACGCGGCGTTGCCGCCGGCCGCGGACTTCGCCGATTGGCCCACCACTGCCTCGGCAGCGCAGCCGCCATGCAGTTCCTCCCACTGCGCCAACGGCACCGGACGACCAAGCAGATAGCCTTGGCCGATCTCGCAACCCATCGCCTGCAGCGCACTGGCCAGCGCAATGATCGCGGCGACTACCGTGGTGGAATTTTGCCGGTCATCCTCACCCATCGCCTGGACGAATGCGCGGTCGATCTTGAGCAGGCGCAGCGGCAGCGAGTGCAGGTAGCTCAGCGACGAATAGCCGGTGCCGAAATCATCCAGTGCGGCGCCAATGCCGCGCTCGCGCAGGCCCAGCAACACCCGGCGTACTTGCTCCGGATCGCCCAGCAACGAGCCTTCGGTGACTTCGATGACCAACTGATGGCTGGCCAGACCGGTCGTCTCCAGCAGAGCCAGCAGGCGCGCGGAGAACTCGGGCCGACCCAGATGCAGTGCAGAGACATTGATGGTGACAAACATGTCGTCCACGAGATAGCCCGCCATCGCGCGACAGCTCAATTCGAACATGCGCCAGTCGATCGCCTCGATCATGCCGTAGTCCTCGGCCACCTTGAGAAAATCTCCCGGCAGCAACAACCCGCGCTGCGGATGGTGCCAGCGCAGCAAAGCCTCGAAACCGACCAATTTGCCGTCGGTAAATCGGTGCAGTGGCTGGAAATACGGCTCGAATTCGTCATGTTGCAAGGCGTGGCGCAGGCCGGTTTCCACACCCAGCACATCCGCCACGTTGCGCGCCAGCGATTCGTCAAATTGTTCCACGCGATTGCGCCCCAACCGCTTGGCGCGATACAGCGCCACGTCCGCATCACGCAGCAGATCGTCCGCCGTCTTGTAGGCGCTGGTGCTCAACGCAAGGCCAATGCTGGCCGATGGCGACAAGTCTTCGCCAGCCACATGCAGCGTCTTGTTCACCGCCTCCAGCACGCGCTCGGCCACCCGCAACGCAGTCGCGGAGCTGTCGACCGAGTCGAGCAAAAGCGCAAACTCATCACCAGACAAACGCGCCACCATATCCGGTGCGCGCACACAGCTCAGCAAGCGTTGCGCGACCGCTTTCAGCACGGTGTCGCCAGCCTGATGACCAAGGCTGTCGTTGACCGCCTTGAAGCGATCCACATCCAGGTACAGCAGCGCACACTGGCGCTGCGGATCGCCTTGCCCCAGCTCCAGCAATTGATCGATACGCGCGCGCAAATAGCCCCGGTTGGGCAACGCCGTGAGCTGGTCGTGCATCACCTGGTGTTTCAGTTGCTGCTGGATCTGCTCGCGCTGAGCGATTTGCTGGCTCAACTCACGCGTACGTACCTCGACCCGTTGTTCCAACTTCGCGTTGGCTTCGTGCAACTCGTGGGCAGAACGCCGGCGAAAAATACTGTTGGCAATCTGCAACGCGGCAAACGACAGCAGCTCCTGATCAGCCAGGTCATACGCCACACCGTCCTCATAACTCTGCACGGCAACCAGGCCAATTGCCGCATCGTTGACCCGCAGCGGCACCCCCAGCCACGACGTCGCCGTCGGCCCGAGGTCACCACTGATCTCACCAGCGGCCATGAGTGCCTCTATTTGCGGCAGTTGCACCAACACCGGCTGGGCGCAGCGCAATACATACTCGCTTATGCCCCGACCCAGCACGCGAGTCTTGGTCTGCCGCCCACTGGCGTCCACGTAGTACGGAAAATCCAGCCGCGAACGATCCGCCGAAAGCAGCCCAATGAAGAAATTCTTGGCATTCAACAACGTGCTGACCACAGTATGCACACGCTGATAAAACTCACTCTCGTCAATGTCGGCGGTGGCCAGTTGCGCCAACTGGAACAACCCGGCTTGCAACTGCTCGGCACGCTGGCGCTCCAGCACCTCTTGTTGCAGGCCGCGATTGGCAGCAGCAAGTTCGCTGGTGCGCGTCAACACGCGCTGTTCCAGCTCATCCTTGCTCTCCTTGCGTTCCAACGCCGTCAATACGTGATTGGCGACAAACTCCAGCAGCGAACGATCTTCCGGCGTATACAGCAGCCCGACACCGTAGCTTTGCACGACCAGTGCGCCGTGAACCTGGCCATCGCGCAGCATCGGCACACCCAGCCAGTCCGCACTCGGCGGGCCAAAAGTCACCAAGTCGCCGTCGGTCTGTGCAACCAACTGGGCATTGTCACCCATCAATGGTCGACCTCGGGTCAGCACATGCCACGTCGCCGATCCATGCAGATTATCCAGCGACTCTTCAGATGAGATTCCGTCTGCCTCCGCGTCCCGCTCATCGACGTAATAGATAAAGCGCATCATGCCCGCAGCAATATTGCAACGCACGATGAAAAAGTTTTCCGCGTACATCAACGTGCTGATCACGCGATGAATGCCTTGCAACAGTTGTGGCATGTCGAGCGCCGAGCCAGCAAGATCCGAAATGGCAAACAACGCCCGCTGCAGATGCTCGGATCGCTCCAACTGCTTGTGCGAATCATGCAGGTCAAGCAACTTGATAGCGTGATAAAACCGTCGCACCGCCAGCGGCAAACGCGGCCCCAGCGCATCCAGCAGCGGTTTGGCCTGCACGTCATCAGGCAAGCTCAACAGCAACACGACGCGCTCGTAATCCAGCAACCGCACCGCGGTCATGCACCCCGTCTGCGCCGTGCCATCGGCGGCCCGCATGGCAGCCTGTACCAACGGCGGCAGCCACGCCCCAGGCGCGCCGTCGGTGGTGGTTTCAAACGCGTCGGCACCGCCACCAGGCCAATACAGCGCAGCGTCTACGCCGCGGCATGACCCTTCCACCAGTTCCACAATCAGTGCACCTACCTGCGCCGGCGTTGCCGCGTCCACCAGATGGGCAAACCAAGCGGTCTGCTCGGCGTCATCCGGGACCATCGCCGCGATGTTCGGGAGAGTGCTCATGGCAAACGGCAATTGCCCTACTGGAGAATGAAGAAGTTTGCTGGCATAGATCGACATCCGGTGGCCGGCGGCAACCTTTCTAAAGTAGACCCTGAAGCAATAAATCGGCCAAACCAGGCCAAACTTGAGTTTGACCCGCCTGCGGCCGACGCGGTCCAGCTAGAATCACGAGCCCACTATCTTGTAGCCATGCTTGCCGATACCACCAAGGACGCCATTCGTGCCGCTTACGCCTGCCTGAAGACCGGTCTGCCGGGTTTTCGTGCGCGCGCTTCCCAAGGCCGCATGATCGCCGAAGTGGCCAAGGCACTCGCGCGACAGGGTGGCGCAGCAGCGATCGAAGCCCCGACCGGCACCGGCAAATCCATGGCGTACCTGATTGCAGGGGTGGCGGTGGCGCGCTTCCAGAAGAAGAAACTGCTGATCGCCACCGCCACCGTGGCACTGCAGGAACAACTGGTGCGCAGCGATATCCCGCTGTATCTGCAACTGAATGACATTGCAGCCAAAGTGGCGTTGGCCAAAGGCCGCGGGCGCTACCTGTGCCCGCGCAATCTGGCGTTGGCCATGCACAGCATGGACGACGCGGGGCAACTCGGGCTGGCCGGGTTCGAGGCCGATCTGGCGCTGTGGGCCAAACCGCCACAGCCGCGCGACAAACAGGCGCTGACGAAACTGTCCAGCGCATTTGCCAGCGGCGAATGGGACGGCGACATGGATAGCGCCCCGGAGCCGGTCAGTGACCTTTTGCGGCCAATGGTGACCACCAGCGCCGGTGGTTGCACCGGGCGCAAGTGCGCGTATTTCGCCCAATGCCCGTTTTTCACCGCACGACGCGCCGTGGACGAGGCCGAGATTATCGTGGCAAATCAGGATCTGGTGCTAGCGGATCTGACCATGCCGGGCGAAAAAGAAGGCTGGGGCGGCGTGATCCTGCCGCAGCCAAGCGAGACGCTGTACATCTTCGACGAGGGCCATCACGTGGCCAGCAAGGCCATCGCACGCGGCGCCGCCGAGGTATACATGGGCGCCAGCGTGCGCCAGTTGAATCGTCTCGGTCGACAAATACACGCGGCGTATTCGCTGACCGACAAGGAAACTCTCGGCAAGCTGCGCCTCGAGCAGGGCGACGAAAAACTGCGGGATCTGAGCCAGGCGCTGGAGGGACTGGAGAAGGCCATCCGCCTCAGTTGGCTGCCCGACCCAAACGACAGGGAGCCCATGTTTCGCGGCTCACTCGGCCAGCTTCCCGCCCAGTGGATCGACCACGCACGTGCGCTCAACCTGGCCACGGCCGAAGTGCTGCGCTGGCTCACTGCCGTGCGTCGTGCCGTGGTCGAGATGACCAGCGGCGGCCCGACCCAGGAAGCCTTGTCCCGGGAACTGGGCATCGCTCTGGAACGCACCGGCAAACAGGCGATGTGCTGGCGCGCTTGGGCCAGCGACGATCCCGGCGACGCACCGCCGCTTGCGCGCTGGGTCACGCTGGGCGGCGATCAACAACTGGTCTGTCATGCGTCGGCGGTATCCGCCAGCGGCTTGTTGCGCAGCGTGCTGTGGGGCAATGCCAGTGGTGTTGTGCTGACTTCGGCCACGCTCAGCGCTGGGAGCAACTTTCGCGGGTTTGCCGATGCGGTCGGGCTTCCGGACGACGCGGTGACGTTGAGCCTGCCTTCGCCGTTCGATCTGGCCGTGCAAGCCCGGCTCGAAGTGCCTGCGATGCGTACACTGCCAGGCGAACGCGAGGCCCACGCCGACGAAATCAGCACCTGGCTGGCGGCGAATCTGGACTGGAATGCGGGCAATCTGGTGCTGTTTACTTCACGTGCCAAACTTGAACGTGTGCTGCAGAAACTGCCGATCGCGCAAGTGCGCAAAGTGCGCGCACAAGGCTCGCTGGGCAAGTCGCAACTGGTCGCCGAACACTGCGCGGACATCGAAGCCGGCAAGGGCAGCACATTGTTCGGCCTGGCCTCATTTGGTGAAGGACTGGACCTGCCCGGCAAGCTGTGCGAAACCGTGGTGATCACGCAACTGCCGTTTGCCGTGCCAACCGACCCAGTCGGCGCGACATACGCCGAATGGCTGGAATCGCGCGGTCGCAACCCGTTCATCGAGGTCAGCGTGCCCGAAGCCACGCGCTTGCTCACGCAGTACTGCGGGCGCCTGATCCGCAGCGAAACCGATCACGGCCGCATCGTGCTGCTGGACCGCCGCGTGGTGACCAAACGCTACGGCAGCGGCATGCTCAAGGCACTGCCACCGTTTCGGCAAGTGATCGAGAAAACCGCATGATCATTCACCTGAGCGACTGTCCACCGCAGGCGTGGAAAAACGGCCTTGGCCAGACGCGTGAAATCGCCATCCAGCCATCGCTCGATGGAGGCGGATTCCTGTGGCGCGTCAGCATTGCCGAGGTGAATACCTCCGCGCCGTTTTCCGCGTTTCCCGGCGTCGACCGCGTGATCGCGCTGCTGGCTGGTGCCGGCTTCAGCATGACGCTGGACGATGGCCGCGTGCACGCGCTGACCACACCGTTCGCGCCGTTTGCGTTCCCCGGCGAAGCCGCAGTCCACGTTCAACTGGCTGACGGTCCGACCCGCGATTTCAACTTGATGGTGCGCCGTTCGCTGGCACACGGAGAGCTGCAGGTGTGGCAGGCACCAGCGACGCGCGCCATCGACCCCACCAGCGTGCTCGTCTACTGCGCCCACGGCAGCATCGACACCAGTGACGGCGCACTACATGCCGGCGACGCCTGGCGACCGGCCGCCCCGCATGCGCGGGAGATCACGTTGCACGCGGATACCGTGGCGTTCGTCGTGTGCGTCGAACCCCACGTGGTCTGAAAACCGGCAAGCACAACGTAGCGAGAAACGTGCCGAAGGGCACCTGCGTGAAACGCGCGCCGTGGGTTACAGTGCGCTCCATCTCCACCACGCTGAGGAACCACCCATGACCAGCTTTTTGTTGTGGTTGTTGCTGCTCGCGTTCTGCTGGCCCCTCGCGCTGCTGGCCTTGGTGCTGTATCCGTTGGTGTGGTTGCTGACATTGCCACTGCGCCTGGTGGGCATCACGGTCGGCGCGGTGTTCGCGTTTTTGCACGCGCTGCTGACACTGCCTGCGCGCGTACTGCGCGGTCGCCCGGTATGAGCGTGGCGCCTTTCCAGCGGTGACGGTCAAACCACACAGCGCGTCCTGTGAACGCAATCGTGACCCGATCCTGGACGTGCTGCGCACGCAGTTTTCCGACCGCCGTCACGTGCTGGAAATTGGCAGTGGCAGCGGGCAGCACGCCGTGCATTTTGCTGCCGCGTTGCCACAGCTGATCTGGCAGACCTCGGACCGTGCGCAGCACCTGCCGGGCATTGGTGCATGGCTGCAGGATGCGGCGCTGCCCAACACCCCGCCAACGCTGACACTGGACGTCGCCAGCGGACCGTGGCCCGCGACACGCTTCGATGCGATCTACAGCGCCAACACGCTGCACATCATGGCGTGGGCCGAGGTACAAGAGCTGTTTGCGCGATTGCCGACGATCACCACCAGCGACGCAAAACTCGCCGTCTACGGACCGTTCAACACCGCCGGGCACTACACCAGCGACAGCAACGCCGCGTTCGACCGATCGCTGCGCGCGACGGCTGCACACATGGGTATCCGCGACGTCGAAGCGGTCGACGCGCTGGCCCGTCGTGCCGGTTTCACGCTACTCGCGGGCATCGCGATGCCCGCCAACAATCTCTGCCGAGTGTGGCAGCGCCATGCATGAGCGACCACGCAGCTTCCCACCGGCGCACGAGCAGAACGTGGGCCACGACGCTACGCCGACCTTCACGCAGCAGGGCGCGGAACGCGTGACGCGCGCATGAAGTCCACAGCCACCTTGCCGCCGTGCGCGTGCGGCAACCCTGCCGGTTACCTGCACTGCTGCGGGCCACTGCACGCCGGAGTCGCTGCGCCCAGCGCCGAGGCGTTGATGCGTGCCCGATACAGCGCCTATGTACTTCAGCGCGAAGACTACCTGCTGGCTACCTGGCACGCTGCCTCGCGACCCACTGCGCTGCTTCTGGCGGCACAGCACCTGGCACCCCACTGGCTTGGCCTGGACATCAAGGCGCGGCATGCCATCGATGCCCAGCATGCAACGGTGGAATTTGTCGCGCGCTATCGGGTTGGCGGCGGCCGCGCACAGCGCCAACACGAAATCAGTCGTTTCGTGTGCGACGACGGATGCTGGTACTACGTCGACGGCGAACTCAAAGGCTGATCTACCGCGCGCGGAGATTCTGGCGACGGGTCCAGGCCACCGGCGATGGCGGGCAGTGCCCACCCTACGAAGACTTCATGCTGGCTTGGGCCTCGCATGGCACGCACCGCCCACGGTTTGGCGTAGGGCGGGCACTGCCCGCCGGCTATATTTGCGCAGGGCCAACTTTGCCAATCAACGACGCTGACGCGGCGCGGCGCACGCACCTGCACATCCCTGCGCAACGCAACAGATAGTCAGAAGCCATGAACCCCAGCAACGCGCAAACGCGCAGCTTGCGCACGCACACTGGGGTGCGCAAAGAACTGCGTGAGGCGCCGCGCACTGTTGACATTGACGCCGGTAATCTCACCCCAGTCGCCCACGCCACGTGCACTCAGAGTGGACCAGTCGGCTGAGCCGAGCGCGTCACTTGCCGGCGCGCCAAGCGCGACCAACCATTGCGCCAGTGGCTTTTGCCGCGCATCGGCAAAGGCGCGTGCCAGCACCTGTGCACGCGAGTGCGTGAGCTGCGGCACGGCTGCCAACTGGGCTGGTGTCAGCCGCAACCAGTCAAGCAGGCCACGCACCAACCCGGCGTCGATCAACGCTTGCCACGTTTGTCGGCTGACACCTTCCATTCGCAAGCCCTGCTTGCCACTCAGCCACTGCAGGCGGGCAAGGAACTGCTGTTCGCAACCCGAGGTGTTCTGCCAGCAGCTCCACGCGTCGTGCGTGTGCGGGTCGGGCGCCACGACCGGCACGCGTTGCTGCGCACGCCAAGCCACCGACAGCAGGCGGGGAATGGTCAAGCCGGCCAACGCCACCTCCACCTGGTCGCCGGGACGGATATCGAGCTGATGCCAACGGCGCAGCGAACCGACGCTGACGCGCTGCACACGATGATCATCGAGCTGCACCGGACTCAACTCCAGTACCGGCGTGATGCGTCCACTTCGCCCTACAGTGAAGGTCACCGCGCGCACCTCGGCCAGCGCCTGCGCCGCCGGATATTTCCATGCCACCGCCCACATCGGCGGCCGCGCCTGCCAACTTGGCGCCGGCGGACGCTGACCCTGGCGCACGACCGTACCGTCGGCGGCAAACGGCATGCCGTGGCGATACCATTGCTTGCGCCAACGCTGCACGTCCGCGAGCGTGGTGACTGCATGCGTGTAGGTCACGCTGTCGTCCAGACCCATCGACTGCAGACCGGCCAGCCGCTGCGCCATGCCTGGCGGGCCGCTCGGCCAGTCCCAGACGAACAGGCCGATACGCCCCGCCGTTGCAGCGTCCAGAGTTGTGCGCGCCAGCGCCCCGGCAACCGCAGAACGGGCATTGGACCCGCCATCGCGCGATTGCACATGACCGGGGACGCGCCAGTACAGCTCACCTTGCAGCACCACCCGCGCGGGCGCGTGCGGCAGGGATTTTGGAACCGCTTGAATATGTGCGGCTTTGGCCGTCCAATCGCTGCCGTGCAGGCCGTCTCCGCGACTGACTGCCTGACGTAATTGGCCGTCCACATACAACAGCGTCACCGCGACGCCATCAGCTTTCGGTTGCGCCCACAGGTCACCTGCCGGACGCGCGCGCATCCACTGCGCCAACGCATCGGCATCTGGCAATTTATCCAGACCGGTCTGTGCAACGGGCGCGCGCAGAGCGCCACCGGCATCGCCAAGGTGGGACGGCAACACGGGTGCCTGTGCGGGGAAGCATCCGCGCCAAACGCCGAGTCGGCGCAGCGCCTGATCGTAAACTGCGTCGTCTACCGGGGATTGCCCGTCCACCCGATAGGCGTGGTTCCAGCCGTCCACGCGCGCAGCCAACGCAGCCATTTCCTGCCGCGCCTGCGTGCTTGACCACGCTGGGCAATCCTTGGCTTGCGCGAGCCCGGCACACACGACACTCACAGCGATCAATAGCCAGCGACAAGTCACAGGGCGCACTCCATTGCAGCGACGTTAGTGGCAACGTAGCGCACCGTTTCCCCACGAGGCAGCCGCGAACGCCGACAGATGACGTAAGCGTCGAGCGGCGTTGACCCTACGGCCGGCGCCGACGCCGCCGAGCGCGCACGCGCTTCAAGCGTGGAAAGGCGGCGCGCTGAAATCCAGCCGCGTCTCAGGGCCGGCACTCCCGCCCGGCCCAAAGCTGCGTTCGACGATCATGCCGCTGCCATCATGGGCGATCGCGACCAGCGTGCTGGCGCGCGTGCCATATAGCTCGCCACGGACAAACGCTGATGACAGCAGCCGCTCGTGCTCCAGGCCAATACCTGTATCCGGCAGGGTGTCGCCGGCCGCGACCCGCTCATCCGCCAGCGCCGCAAACAATACCGACGGATCATCACCGGCTTGATCGATCCACGCCTGCAGGCGCTGCTGGATCGTGCAGGTCTTGGGCCATGGCGTATCCAGGTCGGCGTTGGACAACGCGTGCACACCCAAGCCGAGCGTCTGCACATGAGGCTGCGGGTGGTTACCCAGAAACAGCGCGTCGTGCGCATCAAACAACAGCAAGTTGAACGGTCGATAGCTCGCCGCGGTGACCAGTAACGCCTGCGCCTGAGCGGAAGCGCCGCGCGAACTGGTCAGATAATCGCTGACCAGCAATCCACGCGACATACCTGCGGTAGACGCCTGCGGATCGCGCACATTGGTCACCACCGCGCAACGTCCCTGTGCCGTCACGCCCAGCCAGGTACCACCGGCCTGCAAATCACGGCCGGCCATCAGCGGACTGTCCGGCCAGCGCGCCAGTGGCGAGGCACGGCGTGCGTGAAATTCGTCACGATTGCCGATCAGCAGCAACCGCCAACGCGGGTGCACATTCCAGGCAAAGGCAATCAGGCACATGGGTTCACCAACAAACTGCGAGACAGGTGGCGGTCGCGCAAACGTCATGCGCGAGGCATGCCTGTCAGCGCGCAGACGCAGACGGCGCAGCAGGTTGAGGCGAAGAAGAAGCTCCAGGACGTCCACAGCAAGATGGAGGCATTGCACAAGCAGCAGGCTGACACGGCGGCGCGACGCGACAAGTTCAACGCGCTACTGGCGCAACAGGCCGCTGCCGTGGCACGTGCTGCGCGCGCGATACGCGAAACCGACGCGGCCATCGCCGCCGGTCAGCAGCAACTGCAGGAGCTGCAACAGCAACGCGGCGAGTTGCAGCAACATCTCGACGGGCAGCGCGCAGCCATCGCCGAACTATTGCGCGCCACCTATGCGTTGGGGCGCGGCTCCGACCTGCGCATGCTGCTCGGCGATGAAGACGTGACACGCATCGCCCGGGCACTGGTGTACTCCACCTACTTTCAGCGTGACCGCCTCCAGCGTGTGCAAAAGTTGCTGGCGGATCTGGCCACCCTGCAACAAGTGGAAACTGACATCAGTGCCAGGCAGCAAGCGTTGCAGACAGATCGAGCGGAACGCGCGAAGCAAGCCAAGGCGCTCAGCGCCGAACGTATCGCACAACAAAAACTCGCCGCCGAGGCAGACGCCCAGTACCAGGACGAGACCGATCAGCTGGCCGCATTGAAACAGAACGCGCAAGCGCTCAACACCCTGGTCGCGAGCTTGCAAAAGGTAATCGACGATGCCGCGCGCGAGGAGCGCGCGCGCGCCGCAGCAGCAGCGGCAGCAGCGGCAAGCGAGGCCGAACGCGGCAAACGCCCCGGACACAAGACGCCGCCTCCACCCGTGGCCGTGGGCGCTGGCGGCGCCGACATTCGCGGTGACCTGCCGTGGCCAGCCAGCGGCGTGGTGCACAGTTACGGCAACGGCGTGCTGATCAAGGCCACCGGCGGCAGCGAGGTACACGCCGTGGCGCGTGGCAAGGTGATTTACGCGGGTTTCCTGCGTGGCTACGGTTTGCTGCTGATCCTCAACCACGGCAACGGCTGGATGAGCATGTATGGCAACAATGAGGCACTGCTGCACGGCGTCGGCGACCAGATCGAAACGGGTGCAGCCCTCGGCACGGCCAGCCCGCCCACCGGCGTCAACACGGGAGTCTATTTCGAACTGCGCAAAGGTGGCCAGCCGGTCGACCCACGCCAATGGCTGCGCCAGCGACGTTGACACCATTGGCGCACACTAACCCCAGCAACTTGTCAGTACGCGCGATGCTCCCACGAATGCTGGTGGCGTTCGCCGCGCATTTTGTTTCACTTTCCGGCCGCGTGTTGCGCGACCACCGCTTGTTGCACGGAGCCACCTGCATGCGTCTCATCTCCTGCGTTCAGCTCACCGCCCTGCTGGTTATCGGGGCAGCGCTGGCGGCACCGCTTACGTTGGCGCAAACGCCATCGCCGGCAACGTCCAGCAACACCCCAGCGGCACCAGTCACACTGCCAGCCAGTAGCGCCAGTGCAACCACTGTCGATCCGGTGGATATGGACGACATTCGCAATTTCAGCCGGGTGTTCGAGGTGGTGCGTCAGGCCTATGTGGAGAAGGTCGACAGCAAGACACTGATGAAAGCAGCGATCACCGGCATGCTCAGCGGACTGGATCCGCACAGCGAGTATCTGGACAAGGAAGGCCTGGCCCAACTTACCGAAGACACCACCGGCCAGTACAGCGGGCTGGGTATCGAAGTGCTGCAAATGGATGGTGGCCTGCGCATCATTTCGCCAATTGACGATACTCCGGCCTCGCGCGCCGGCATCAAGCCTGGTGACAGCATCGTCAAGATCAACGGCACTATCGTTGACCCGAAGAATGTCGATGCGATGTTCAAGCAGCTACGCGGCCAACCGGGCAGCAAGATCGGGTTGACCATCGTGCATGCCAACAGCAACAAACTGATCAACCTGAATCTCGTGCGCGAAAACATTGCGATCAGCAGCGTCAAGCTGCGCGAACTGGAACCTGGTTACCTCTACGTGCGCGTCAGCCAGTTTCAGGACGACACGGCCGATGACCTGATGCACAAACTGGCGGCATTCATCAGCAAGCATGGCGCGCCCAAGGGTGCCGTCCTGGACCTGCGCAACAACCCGGGCGGTTTGCTCACGGCGGCCGTGGGAGTCAGCGACGACTTCCTCGCCAGCGGCGTGATCGTCACCACGCGCGGACGCCTGCAGGATGCCAACATGAGCTTCACCGCGCACCCGGGCGATCAACTTCACGGTGCGCCGATGGTCGTGCTCACCAACAACGGCACGGCCTCGGCTGCGGAAATTGTTTCTGGTGCGCTCAAGGACAATCGCCGTGCGTTGATCGTCGGTCAGCGCACGTTTGGCAAGGGCGTCGTGCAAACCGTGTTGCCGCTGGATAGCGAGCACGCGGTCAAGATCACCACCGCGCGCTACTACACGCCCAACGGCACGTCGATCCAGGCCGAGGGCATCCGCCCGGACATCGCACTGGGCGACCTTGCCGTAAGCAAAGCCGACACCGCGCCGAGCTTGATCAATTCGGAAGCCGATCTGCCCAACCACCTGGCCAACGAGAATGGCAAGGCGGCCGTCGTGGACAGCAATTCGGATGCCGCCGACGCAAAGCTGGCCACACATGATTACGCGCTGGCACAGGGCTTGAACGTGCTCAAGGGGATGGCGCTCAATCGCGCCCCGGCAACCCACCCATAAGCCGCCGCACGGCGGGCGGGCGCCACGCCAAGGCGAAGCTCGCACGCGCACTGCCTGTACCCGATCTGCAGCACGGCATACTTCGGTGTGCCGAGGCACCATTCGCGGCAGACGCCGTGTTGACGTGACGCATTCGCCAGCGCGTGCACACTCCTGTGCATCCACCTTCCTGCAGGGCCGAACATGGCGGCGCCAACTTGCGACACCACTGACGCACCACGCGTACTGATTCTTGGTGGCGGCTTCGGCGGCTTGGCCGTGGCACGCCAACTCGCGCACGCCAACGCCCACGTCATGCTGGTGGACCGACGCAACCACCACTTGTTCCAGCCACTGTTGTACCAGGTCGCCACCGCAAGTCTCGCGGCCCCGTCCATCGCCGCACCACTACGCCAGATCCTGCGTCGACAGCGCAACGCGACGGTATTGATGGACGAAGTGACCGGCATTGACCTGCGCGCCAGACAGGTGCGGTGCACACACAACACGCTGGATTACACTTACCTCGTGGTGGCGACCGGCTCCACGCATGCGTACTTCGGGCATGACGACTGGCAACCGTTTGCACCGGCGTTGAAGACGCTGGACGACGCGTTTCTCATCCGTCGTCGGGTGTTGCTCGCATTTGAGCGTGCCGAGTGCGAAAGCGATCCGGCGCGCCGCCAGGCATGGCTGAATTTTGTCGTCGTCGGCGGCGGTTCCACTGGTGTCGAACTGGCCGGCACCTTGATCGAGTTGGCACGTCACACCCTGCCGCGCGAGTTTCGGCGCAGCGACCCAAGCCAGGCCACGGTACGCCTGATCGAAGCGGGGCCGGTGCTGCTGCCGGCGTTTGCATCAGCACTGTCGGCCAAGGCGCGGAGCCAACTGGAACATCTGGGCGTGCAAGTGCATGTCGGCAGCACGGTCAGCGCGATCGACGCCGCCGGCGTGCAGGTTGGCGAACAGCGGCTGAGCGCGCGCACCGTGTTGTGGGCGGCAGGCGTCGCCGCTTCACCGCTGGGACGCATGCTCGGCGCGCCGCTGGATCGCGCCGGACGCGTTTGTGTGCTGCCTGACCTGAGCGTGCCGGCCGAGCCGAACGTGTTTGTCATTGGTGACCTCGCATTCGTGCGACAGGACGACGGCCGTGCGGCACCGGGCGTCGCGCCTGCAGCGAAACAAATGGGCGAGCATGTCGGGGCGACGCTGCGCGCGCGGATCAGCGGCAAGCACGCGACACGCAGTTTTCATTACCGCGACGAAGGATCACTGGCGACGATCGGGCGCATGGCCGCGGTGGCGCAATTCGGCAAACTGCAGTTATCCGGCTTCACCGCATGGACGGTGTGGCTACTGGCGCACATCTACTTTTTGATCGGCTTTCGCAATCGCCTGGTGGTGATGCTGGATTGGGCGTGGGCATACTGGACGCATCAGCGCCACGCCCGTATCGTCAGTGGCAGCGAGGACACGGACCGCAATCGGTAAAGTCGTAGCGCATTTTGCACCGGGGTACTGCGCACATACGGCCCCGCGCTGGTCTTCACCGGCGAGCTCATGGCGATAGCGTTGCGGCAACGCAAACGGCCCGGTTTCCCGGGCCGTTACTGGTTTTGGCGCTAGCTGCGCTTCGCGTGCAGTGGATCACATCATGCTGCAAACAAGCCGCGCATCTTCTTCATTGCGTTGGCCTCGACCTGACGAATACGCTCGGCGGACACGCCATACTCATCAGCCAGATCCTGCAACGTCGCCTTGTTATCGCTGTCCAGCCAACGGCGCTGGATGATGTTGCGCGAGCGTTTGTCCAAATGCCCAAGCGCGTCAGTCAGCGACTGCAATTGATTGTCCGCATAGTCTTCGTCGGCGACGTTCTCGTACGGGTCGGCACCATCGTCAATCAAGAACGCTGCCGGTGCCGGCTTGGCATCGTCACCAGCATCCACAGGTGCCTCGAAACCGATGTCGCGCCCGGATAACCGCGACTCCATCTCGCGCACGGTGGCCTCGGGCACACCCAGATCCTTGGCGACAGTGCGTACCTCGGCGGCATTCATCCAGCCCAAGCGCTTCTTGTTCTTGCGCAGGTTGAAGAACAGCTTGCGCTGCGCCTTGGTCGTGGCGACCTTGACGATGCGCCAGTTCTTGAGGATGAATTCGTGCATCTCGGCACGAATCCAGTGCACCGCGAAACTCACCAGGCGCACGCCATGATCCGGATCGAAGCGCTTGACGGCCTTCATCAAGCCGATATTGCCTTCCTGGATGAGGTCAGCGAGCTGCAGGCCGTAGCCGCTGTAGCCACGTGCCACATGCACTACGAAACGCAGATGCGACATCACCAGCTTTTTCGCCGCGGCCAGGTCGCCATCTGCCAGATACTCACGCGACAACTCCTGCTCTTCCTCGACACTTAGCACCGGAATGCGATGCACAGCCGAGATGTAAGCATCCAGGCTGCCGACGAGACTCGGCAGAGGGAAATTCGCGGTCACCAAAGCTTGGGACATGAAAAGAAGCCTCCTTGGGCCTGCAAGTTTAGCACTCACCTGTTGGGAGTGCTAAACGGACCAGTAGTTCAATGAAGTAGTTCAGCCAGGGCGTCAACCACATTTAATGTACTCAAGGGTACACATACATCGTGTAGTTGTCCATGGATGACTGCCGGCATGGCAGCCAAGCTTCACCGAACAGGGTTCAAACTGAGGTGAAATCAACCCCAGGCGGCGGCGACCTGTCAAAGGTCGCTCCTCGTCCGTTACATGGGCGGCTCAAAGTCAACCTCAGTGCGCAACTCGCGCACAGTACCGTCGACAATGGCATCGGCAAGCTGGCGCAGATCCATCCCCGAAACGCGTTGGCCACGTCGAGTGACGAACAGGCAGCGTCCTGAAAGAGCAGAAAACCATGCCAGCCGGCGTTGCCGCGGCGCGCCATCATCTGTATCCGCAAATTCGTACCAACCGCCGAACCGCGCCTCGCGCAAGTGCTGCAAGACGACGTCCTGCGGCGAGCCCGGCACAAATCCGGCGAAGCCGGCCCCAGCGAACGAAGCGCCTGGCTCGGGCTCCGACACGTGCGGCTGATGCGCGCTGGATAACTCAGACTCCTCACTGATGTCTACGCGGCCATGACGGCTGGCAGCACACGTGTCGATCAGCGCACCGGCCATGCGTATGGCCTCATTCCCATACAAGCCAATTTGCTGCAACCCGGCTTCCACCTCCTGGCGCAGGCGCTGCGGATCGTCCACGGGCACGCGGCCAAGCATCTGGTCGGTAACCGCCAGCAATGTCGTGAACAAGCCGCTGCTTTCACCGCGACGAAGCAGCGCCAGCGCCAACACATCGGCCCATGCATCGTCAAACAGCGCGCGCAGCGGATCGGGTGCCTGCACGGTGACAAGCCGCGCTGCGAGCAGGACAGCGGCACGTTGTCGCGCGCGTTCGAGGCGTTCGCGGCCGCGCATGGCCTCGACGTGACGACGCTCGGCAACACGCGCCTTGTTGCGCCACTGGTCGAGATTGCGTTCTATCTCGGCACACACGACAGCACACGTGGCCAGGTCCGGCATCTCGTGGACAATTGGCGCAAGGGACTGATCGAGTTGGCTGCGCACCAGTGCATCCAGCTCCCCATGCACCCCGCACGGCAACCAGTCGCGGGCCACTTCGACGACTTTGCGCAGCAGACGGTAAGCCGGATGTCCTGGCTGCGTGGCCGAATCCGGGTGAGACAGGACCACGCGCAACAGCGGCCACTGCAGGTCATCGAGCAACGTCCCAATCGTTTCATTGCGCGGCAACTGACTCCGCGCCTCACGGAACCAGCGCACCACCTGCGCCATCGCGCGCGCCTGACTGGCGCTCAGACGGGCATCGCCGGCAGCGGTCGCGCCAGCCACATTAGCCACATTGATCTGGCGAACCAAGGCCGCATGCAATCGCCGCCAGCCAGCTGCGCCACCACCGTCGTGCGCGGCATCCGTCAACGTCCACTGCATGGCGTCAAGTGCTGCCCCCAACTCGGCATCGGAAACCGTAGCGGGTGGGGCGCGCCCGACCGACGCTCCAGCGACGCCGTGCACAAGAATTGAGCGGCTCGATAACGCCGGAGCGGAATGCGCCGAAGAGGTTGTGTTCGGGGTCGCAGGCGCCGAAGCTGGAGTCGCTGCGCGCGAGGCGAGCAGCGCCGACGCGGGTACGGGCGCCGGTTGCGTGTCCGCCTGCTGCGTACCTGGCGGACGCGCCTTGCGCCGCGGCGGGCGCGGTACGGAAAACACGCGTAACCGCGGCAAAATGCCCTCGCGCTGCAAGTACGCGTTGACCGAGGCGTACAAAGTCGACACGGGTTGTATCACCGTGGCGTCCAGACTCTGCGCCAACGCCAGCTGCTGTGTGGCGGGGATTTCAAGTGGGCTGCTTGCAGCACGAAACGCACCCATCAACGCTCGTGGGGCGAGGGGCAGCGCCACGCCTTCCAACGGCGGTGCGGCAATCAGCACCGCCAGCCGGTAGCCGATCGCCACCAGCACCGGCCCGCCACGCAACTCACCGCGTTGCACGATCTGATCCAGCTCCGTATCCAATGCTTGGTCCAGCGGGTCCAGCAAGCTCAGGGAGAGCGCACCGAACGACGTCGACCTCTCCGGCGCCGTCGACACAACCCCGAGTTGCACAAAACCAGCATGCAGATGATCGATAAAACGTGTCGCAAATGTGTCGCCTACCTGCACCAGGCGTCGGCGCGTGTTCTCACAGCTTTGCTGGTCAACGGCGTTACCTTGCCCGCCAATGTGCTCGGGCAGACGCCTGTCAAAATCCATCAGGCACGCACGCAACGGCTCACGCAGCCAGTCGTCGCAGATCGCGGCCACCTCGCCT
>CAJDTO010000010.1_pt1 | contig 28661 bp, 30 predicted proteins | sample 7389821 | NCBI WGS metagenome assembly CAJDTO01 (sample SAMEA7055651, study PRJEB34461) | soil metagenome | biome: terrestrial ecosystem; feature: Peninsula; material: soil | place: Antarctica | collected 2016
CCACCTCGCCGATCGAGGACACGGCCACCGTAAAGCAGCATCTGAGCGATTACGCCACGGTGAAGCTGACCGCTGACCTGTCGCACTTGGACGCCAACCAGAAGCAGATGATCGCGCTGCTGGTCGAAGCCGCCGACAGCATGAATGCGCTTTACTGGAAGCAGTCGTGGGGGGACAAGGCGGCGCTGATGCAGCAGATCAACGATCCGGACGTGCGCGAGTTTGCCGAGATCAACTACGGCCCGTGGGATCGCCTGGACAACGACAAGCCGTTCGTCGCCGGCATGGGCCCGCGCCCGCCGGCCGTACAATTCTATCCCGCCGATATGACCAAGGCCGAGTTCGAACAGTCGCCGCTGAAGGCCAAGACCTCGCTGTACACGCTGCTGCGGCGCGACGACAAGGGTGCGCTGATCACAGTGCCCTATCACGTGGCCTACAAGCCGGAGCTGGAGAAGACTGCCGGGCTGCTGCGCCAGGCGGCCAAGCTGGCCAAGGATGCCGAGTTCGGCAAATACCTGGACATGCGCGCCGACGCCTTGCTCGACGACGACTACCAGCCCAGTGATTTTGCCTGGATGAACATGAAGTCCAATCCGGTCGATGTCGTCATCGGCCCGATCGAGACCTATGAGGACCAACTGTTCGGCTACAAGGCCAGCTACGAGAGCTACGTGCTGATCAAGGACCAGGCCTGGAGCGCCAAGCTGGCGCGCTTTGCCAAGTACCTGCCCGAGTTGCAACGCGAGTTGCCGGTGGCCGACAAGTACAAGGCCGAGAAGCCCGGTTCCGACGCTGACCTCAACGCCTATTTCGCGGTGTATTACGGCGGTGATGCCAACGTCGGCGCCAAGACGATTGCGATCAACCTGCCCAACGACGAGCAGGTGCAGTTGCAGAAGGGTACGCGCCGGCTGCAACTGGAAAACGTGATGCAAGCCAAGTTCGACAAGATCATGCTGCCCATCGCGCACGAGCTGCTCGCCGAGGACCAGCAGAACCACCTCAGCTTTGATGCGTTCTTCCAGAACACCATGTTCCACGAAGTGGCACATGGCCTGGGCATCAAGCAGACGCTGGACGGCAAAGTCTCGGTACGCAAGGCGCTGAAAGACCAGGCCTCAAGTTTCGAGGAAGGCAAGGCTGACATCCTGGGCCTGTTCATGGTCGACAAGCTGGCCCGCCAAGGCCAACATGGTGCGCTTCAATTTCTTCATGCAGCAGGGCGCGATTTCGCGCGATGACAAGACCGGCCGCTACAGCGTCGACTTTGACAAGATGACGACCGCGATGAACGCGCTGTCCGCAAAACTCCTGACCATCCAGGGTGATGGTGACTATGCCGCAGCCACGCAATTGACCGAACAGATGGGCAAGGTCGGACCTCAGCTTGCGTCCGACCTCAAGCGTCTTGACGCAGCGCATATCCCGGTCGATATCCGATTTGAGCAGGGGCTGGATGTGCTGGGTTTGAGCAAGCCCTGAGCGGGTATTGCGGGGGACAACGGGATCGCAGGAGTCAAGTTGTTCGATTCCCGGGTTCTCCAATGGTCAAGTCGCACGCCGCTCCGTCCGTGCTCCCGGTTTCCTCCGTTCGCCAGATCTGGAGGAAGCCCATCGCGCCTTGGACGAAGCTGTGGAGAAGATCGAGCGGATCGCGGCTTGAGTTCGTGAAGGCCGGAATCCGGTCCACTTGATTCCATCCTGACTCGACGCGGACAGCGGCAATCATGGGCAGCTATCATCGCATCATGTCCAAACTGCTCATGAACCTGCGCAACGTGCCCGATGACGAGGCCGACGACGTGCGCGCGATGCTCGACGCGGAGCAGATCGCGTACTACGAAACCAGGCCCAGCATCTGGGGTGTCTCGGCAGGCGGCATCTGGGTGACTGAAGACGCGGCCTTCGCGGACGCCAGACGCGCGATGGACGACTACCAGCAGCAGCGCAGCACCCGCGCCCGGGCCGAATACGCTGCTGCCAAGCGCGCAGGCACGGCAGAGACGTTCGTGACGATGCTTCGTGCGGACCCGGCGCGCGTCGTGATGAGCTTGCTGGGCATACTCGTCGTGTTGGCGCTGATGGTGCTTCCGTTCATCCTGTTGCGCGGGTAGGGCGAAACGGGAGCAAGAGTGCACTGTCATGAAAGAGGCGTCAGGGACGATTGCCGAACGGCCCTTTCTACGAGTTCGGCGGCGTGGCGCCCGTAAACTTCACCGCGTTGGCGCCGCTGATGGGCCCGGCGACCTTGGCCTGATCGCTGATGTAGAGATTGACCGGTCTTTCGAAGGTCAGCGGGCCATTCACGCTCGCGCCCGCATCGATCACGATACGCGGAATGCGGTGGTGGTTGCTGCCGAAGTGGATGCCGAAGAAAGAGTTGCCGTTGGCCTTGCCCACTTTGATGCCGCCATCGACCACGGCGTTGCCTGCAATGTGGATATCGCCGTTCACCGTGGCGATGCCATTGCCGATGTGGGCGCCATCGATCTCGATGCGGCCGTTGACGTTGGTCAACGCGCCGTTCACGGCCGACCCCGTTGCAAGGTTGAGCGCCCCGTTGACCGTTGCCGCGTTGCCCGAAACCTTGGCGCCTTTTTCCAGAGTGATGTCACCATTGACGGTATGGGCCGTTCCCGCTTGAGCGCCGTCGTCAAGATCAATTGAGCCGTTGACGGTCGAGGCCGTGTCGGCTTTGGCGTGGGTCTCCAGGTGCACCGAGCCGTTCACGGTGCTTGCGACGGAAACACTGGAACCTGCCGGGACATCGACCGAACCATTGACGCCGTTCACGCAAGCCGCCATGGCAAGTGGCAACAGCAGGAGGGCGATGACGTAGGTGCAAAGACGTACGTGTCGCATGATGGCCTCGTATGCGCAGTGGTGGGAAACGTCGGACGAGATGATCGTGCGTCAACGTCGGTGCTTTGCCAATAGGCCTCTTGACAGGGTGTCCTCAGACACAGGAGGCAGAGTCCGTCGAGGGACAAGGGAAAGTTGGGGTGCCAGTATGTGGGTTACTCCAACGGGCGAAATCGGCGTCTGGGGATCATCAGGTCTTGCGCCGTCGTTCGCCCGGCACGCTGTCCGTGGCGTGGACTGGGTAACGGCGCCGATGGAACCGGCTCTGACGCGAATGGCTTCAGTCAGTGTCATTCGGCTCTGGTCCACTTTGGATGGTCGCCTCAGCGCCGCCCAATCAGACCGAAATGAAACGGACAGGCATCTTGCAGATCGACGGATTCAATTGCACGAAATCTCGCGTCGCACATCCATTGTCGACATTGTTCGGGTGTCGGGCGCATCTCCAACGGCGGGCCGCGCGGGGTGGGGATGTCACTGCGCCAGTGCATCACCGCAAGTACCCCGTCGTCCTGCAAAGTTCGGTATGCCTCGCGCAACAATGTCACTGGCTGAGCGAGATGCAGGAGATTGAAAATCAGCGCATGCGCCTGCGAGCCCGCCTCCACGCCTGCGCCTTCCGCCACGAAGTCCCGCAGTTCAGCGCAAACATTGTGCAGCTCAAGACTCACCGCCTTCTCACGAACAAGCGCGATCATGGCCGGCTCAATGTCCAGCGCAGTAACCAGCCCGTAGGTGCGGCGTGCAGCGGGCAGGGTGAAGGAGCCGTAGCCACAACCAAATTCGATGATGTTGCCGCGCATCTGCACCGCGCCCAGCAGCTTCCCGATGGCCGCCTCGCAGTCGAAAAATTCGGCCCACTGAGTTTCGGCAGGCATGCCGCTCTCACGTATCTTCATGAGTATTCCGCCTGCTCAAAAGGCCAACTGCTTTGCGAATCAACACCGTCCGCCAATATACGCACGGTGGGGCCACCAGAGGATGGAGGAAATCAAGTTGAGCGATTGCCGTCTGTCCGCCGTGTGTCTTCATGCGTTGACGGGTCTGCGTGCAGCGACGTTGATCAACGTGTCGTCGCGTTGGCCCGGCGGTAGGCCCTTGAGGCGGCGAGGGATGAGTTCACGGATGGTCATGGGCAGGCCCGTCGGTCGATCGCCGCCAACCAACTGAGCCGGATCAGCCCGCTCGGCAGCCGGATCGAAAACCAGCGGATCACCCAGCTGTCGATGTAGGCCTTGGTCGATTCGGCGAACAGCAGCCAGCCGCCCGGTTTCAGCACGCGCCAGAATTCGGTCAGCGCGCGCTCCTGCTCAACCAGGTGATGGAAGGTCTGGTGGCAGAACACGATGTCGACGCTGGCGTCGGGCAGATGGATGCCGGCGCAGTCGCCGGCAATCAATTCGAGGCTCAAGTGTTCGCGTTCTGCCTCCGTGCGCGACAGTTCCAGGCTGTGTGGGTCGGCGTCCAGCCCAATCATTCGCTGCGGTTGAAAGGCCTCGCGCAGCAGGCGGGACGATTTGCCCTGGCCGCAGCCGACGTCGAGCAGGACGCCACCGTGCGGGGCTTGTTCGCCACACAGGTGCATGAGGTCGTTGATTGCCACGCGCAGCACATGGTGCCACACGAAACTGCTGAGGAAGCGGGCCGCGATGGGGGTTTCCTCGACATAGGTCGGGCTGGCGTAGGTCATGGCGGCGCGGTCATGGGCTATGTGGCGGCTTCAACTATGAAGTACACCGTGGTTGAAGGAAGGGTCGGAAGCGCTCTGCAGCGTACGGAAGCCTAAGCGATTTCGGGATTGTTGGAAGAGTCTGTCTTCGGTCGCCAGGATTTCGGCGTCCAGAACGGGGCAGGTTCACTTGCAAGCGTTCCAAAGGGAGCGGAGGGAATTGATTTGGGATAGTTCTCTCCGGCCGCCGAAACCTGCGCTCGCATTCTGGTGCTTCACGCGATCAAGGCCCACAATGGCGCGAGTTCCCTCATCGCGCTTCGCGTCGCTGCCATGAAGAAAGCACTCATCTTCGGAGCCACCGGGTTCATCGGCTCGCAACTGCTGCCGATGCTGCTGGCGAGCGCCGACTACGACCGCGTCACCATCGTTGTCCGACGCGACTCGGGCTTGGCGCACGCGAAGCTGGTGACGCTCGTCGGCGACCTCGACTCGTTGCCCGCGCTGACCGATCGGATCGCGGCGGATGACGTCTTCATCGCGCTCGGCACGACGAAGGCCAAGGTGCCCGACGAGGGCGCCTACTATCGGATCGACCACGATTACCCGGTTCGGGCCGCAGCGGTTGCACAGGCACGCGGCGCGACGGGCGTGTTCCTGGTCTCGGCGGTCGGCGCGAACGCGGACTCGTCGGTGTTCTACCTCCGGACGAAGGGCGAGACCGAGCACGACATCATCGCGCTGGGCATCTCGCGCACGCACATCTTCCGGCCGTCGCAGCTGCTGGGGCAGCGCGTAGAGAGCCGACCGCTCGAGCGCTTCATCATCGCGGTGTGGCCGGCGATCGACTGGCTGCTCGTTGGCGGCGTGCGCAAGTATCGCGGTATTGCGGGCGCGGATGTCGCCCACGCGATGGTGAGTGCCGCGCGCGACGGCGCGACGGGCACGAGCGTCCACGAATGGGCCGAGATGAAGGCACTGACGTCGCGCTGAGTCGGTGCATGGGTACCGTTTCGTCAGACGGACTGGCTCTCCGAAGCGGGGAGCAGAGTGCACTTTCCCAGGCGGCGGGACGGGTTCTGACCCGATTGGTTCCTGCATGGACAGCTCTGATTGTTGCCTCAGCGCAGCCCGACCAGAGCGAAATGAAACGGACAGGCATCTCGCAGCTCGACGCATGCAACCGCACGAAATCCCGCGTCTTGCATCCATTGTCGACGTTGCCCGGGTGTCGGACGGAGCTCCAGCGGCGGGCCGCGCGGGATCGGGATATCACTGCACCAGTGCACTACCGAGAGTACGCCGTCGTCCTGCAAGGTTCGGTATGCTTCGCGCAACAACGTCACCGGCTGAGCGAGATGCAGTGGATTGAAAATCAGCGCATGCGCCTGTGAACCCGCCCTCACACCTGCGCTTTGCGCGACAAAATCCGTAGTTCAGCGCGAACGTTGTGCAGCTCGAGACTCGCCGCCTTCTCACGTTCAACCGTGATCATCGCCGGCTCGATATCCAACATAGTGACCAGCCCGTGGGTACGCCGCGCGGCGGGTACGGTGAAGGAGCCATCGCCACAACCAAATTCCAGGACGTTGTCCCACGTCTCCGCCGCGCCAAGCCGTTTCCCGATGACCACGTCGCAGTCGAAGAAGCCTGTCCGTTGAGTTTCAGCACGCATGCCGCTCTCACGTATCTTGATGTGTCTTGCTCTTGCGCATGAAGTCCGCAGTGCACCCCGACTTCAAGATTCAATATCGTTCACCAAGATGCGCACGAGGACAAAAGAGGACTGAGGAAATTGAATTGGAGTAATTCCCCCCGCCCTCTTTGTCATCCCTTGTGTGCGGGTCAGCGTGCGCGCTGCCTTGCGTTAGCGTCCTCGATTGCTGCATCTCGTGAGCGCCAGCGTTTCGCGCTTGTCGGAAAGTGAACCTGACCCTGTTCCAGTGCTCGCAGCTGTTCGGTCTGGCGGGAATTCCGGCCGGTGTATAACTTGCGCCCGAAGCCCTCTTTTGTTCGTCCTGCGGTGCGCTGCCGGTGGATCGACCGAAACGTCGTCTGGACGTCCATCCAGTTAGTCAGGCTCTCTCAGTGGTGACCTGACCTGTTGATCTGCTACTCCGTGCTCACGAAGAACTGGAGTCTGACAACCCGACTGCAGGCTCGGCCAGTCGTACGGTGCTGCGCCCTGATTTTTTCGCCTCGTACATGGCTGCGTCCGCTCGCGCGACGGCTTCCACTATGGTTTCGTTCCGGCTGGCTTCGATAATTCCGGCCGAAAATGTCAGCGGCGGGCTGGTGCCGTGGGGGATGGCGGTCATGCGTGCGAGCAGGCGCTGGATCATGATCACTCCCTGCGGGCCGTGCGTGTCCGGCAGCAGCACCAGGAACTCCTCGCCGCCCCAGCGCGCGATCAGGTCGGTATCGCGCAGCGTGGCCTTGGCCTCAATGGCGAAGGCCTGCAGTACGGTGTCGCCAAAGGCGTGGCCCTGGGTGTCATTGACGTGCTTGAAGAAATCAAGGTCGATAATTACGATGCAGAAGGGATGGCCATGACGCTGAAACCGGTGCAGTTCCTGGTTTAGTCGCTCTTCGATGTAGCGACGGTTGACCAGTCCGGTCAGATCGTCGTGGGTTGCCAGTCGCTGCACTTCCCCCATCGCCTCGGTCAAGGCGGCATGTTGCGAGCGCATCTTGCGCCGGATGATCGACAATTGCGCCGCGATGACCGAGACGGCCGGCAGCACGATCGAGATCATCAGCACGTTGGCTTGGTCCAGGTGCAGTTCGCTGGCGCGCAGCGAAGGAGCAAGACTGGCTGATCTGAACATGGTCAACATCGTCACGGCAACGATCAGGCTCAGCAGCGTCAGCAGCGTGAGCCACATGATTCGGCGCCAACTGAGCGAGAAAGCACCGAAGGCGAAAATCAGCAGCAGCGGATACAAGGTCATGCTGCGCGTTGGTCCGCAGATCACGTAGGCCCATACCACGCCGGTCGCGCCCAGCAGTATCTGCGCTGTGGTCAGTGACGGATCGCGAAATTGCTCGCTCCAGCCGCTGCGAAGCGCCACGTAGGCGCCGGTCATGAAGAGTGTCAGAAACACGGTCCAGCTGAGATAGGAGATTACGCTGAAGGAGCCGTGCCGGATGGCGAACCCAACCACCAGCACGCTGCCGGCGTAGACCGCGATGGAAACCCCCCACTGGATGAGTCGGATCCGCCGCCGCGGATCCGTGCTCAGGATCACGTCGGATATCCGCCATGCCCAGGACCGGGCGGGGATGCGTGCAGCCGCTGTGACGACAGAACGATCAAGTGGCACGCGCACCAGCGTCCTCCTTCCCCGCAGCGCACGTATCCCGGGGGTGTGGGTTGATTCCAGACGTCACTGGATGTCTGTACGGTGAAGCCATGTCACTCGCGGCTTGCATCGTATGCCTTTTTAGGAATTCGCACAGAAATGACGATGTCTGCGAAACCACTTCTGGGTGACAGGACTTGGGCTCGGTGCTGAGCCAGACTCAGTGCCGAACCTGGATCGGAGCAATCGGCGAATACTCGGCCAGCTTGTGTCGCAGGAAGCTGGCCGAGTCGATGCTGTGGCCATCGGCGAAGCGGATTTTGTAGTTGATTCCCGAAACCGATGAGCCGGTGCCACAGCACACGATGAAGTCTTCCGCGGTGTGCACCTGGCGGCCGGCGAAACGCAGTTTCAGGCGCATGTGCGAGGCAGCCTTGGCCGCATCGTAGGCCACGCCGTTGCGGATGAAGCTGGCACCTTTCAGCGCGGCCACCGAGTCAATCAGATAGTCGATCCGCTGTTGTTCGAACGCTTTTTGCTGTGCTTGTTGCTGCAGCGCAGTGTGCGCCTGCTGGGCGAACGCGGGAGAGAGCAGGGCGAGCGAAAGCAGGCCCGCCGCTAGCATCGGCAGCAGGCCGGCGCTGCGTCGGACGCAGGGCGGGACGGGCGGGGCACAGGTATGAGGGTTGGCGGTCGACATGCGGGTTTCATCCTGTCAATGAGATGTGTGGTTCATAGGAGGCTTTCGATCGGCAGCAGTTTGAGCAACTGCACTTCAGCCCGGCGTTGCATGGTCGCTTCGGGATCGTGGTCCCAGGTGAGCGGCTTGCCGTCCTTGCTGGCCTGCCATTGCATGCTCCCTGCGTGAGGTTTGCCCTTGGGGATCAGTACCACGCGGTACGCGCTGGTCGCCAAGGTGGCCGCGTCGAAGAATTGCGTCACCGCCTGGGCCAGTGGCGCGGAGTCGACGATGATGCCCATCTCGGTGTTCAACAGCTTCGAGCGTGCATCCATATTCATCGAGCCGACGAAGACTTTCTGTCCATCGACGACAATTGCCTTGGCATGCAGGCTCACCCCGGAGGAAGTGCCGCCGGAAGTCGCCGGTTGCGGCGCGCCCGCAGCGGGCTGCAACTCATACAGTTGCACGCCACTCTCGAGCAGCGGCTGGCGATAGCGCGAATAGCCGGAAAACACCGCGGGTTCGTCGTTGGAGGCGAGCGAATTGGTCAGCACCTTCACGGTGATGCCACGTTTGGACAGACTGTCGAGATAGTCAGTGCCGCTGTCGCCGGGGATGAAGTACGGCGATATCAGCAGCACGCCATGTTGCGCGCTGTCGGTCATGACCTTGATGTCAGGGCCGATGCGCAATTGCGGTTCGTCGTCGCTGGTTTCGATCTTCTCCGGCTGGTCGGCCACCAGTTCGGCGGGACCCCAGAACCACTTGCCTGGATTATCTGCGGTGGCGCCGTGGAAGTCAGCGTCGAGAGTCGCTTGCAGGTAGTCCGACGCGGCGAACGTGCGCGCGTCATGCGCCAGGTCGGTACGCACTTTCGCCAGGTCCTGGTGGTCGGCATGTTTGCCGTACGTGGTGACGGGATAGGCCGCGTCGCAATTCCAGTATTCGTCAAACGCCTGCGATGCCTGCTTTACCACTGGACCGATGGCGATCAGATCCAGATCGCGGAAATTGGTGGCGTCGTCGGCATCAAAATAACCATTGCCGATGTTGCGGCCGCCGACGATGGCCACGTTGCCATCGACGATGAACGACTTGTTGTGCATGCGGCGATTGAGCCGGTGCGCGTCGAGCAGAAACTGGGTGGCTCTGGACAACAGGGAAGGCGCGCGCGTAGCGAACGGATTGAACAGGCGGACCTCGATATTCGGATGCGCATCCAGGGCATCGAGCAGGTCCATCGTGTCACTGGCATTGATGTCATCCAGCAGCAGGCGCACGCGCACGCCGCGATCGGCGGCCGCCAGCAGGCGCTGCGCGACCAGTCGTCCGGTCGCATCGTTGTTGAAGATGTAGTACTGCAGATCGATCGAATGTTTTGCGTGATCGGCCAGTGAAACCCGGCTCAGCAGCGCGTTGGTGCTGCGCGTGAGCAGGCGAAAGCCGGACTGATCCAGGTGTTTGGCGACCTCCGCGTGCACGTAACGTGCGCTGGCGGTGGTGGTTGTGGGTGGCAGCGCTTGCGACGGCTGCTTGACGATGCCCGCGCGGGGCGGCGAGCAAGCTGCCAACCCCAGTGCGAGCAGCAGTATTCCCACCTTGGTAGCGAAACGTGGCATACCTGACCCCATGGCGTTCGATTGATGTGGATCCCCGGCGTAGCGTCAGTCGGCACGCCGCAACTTGCGACGCAGCGGAGCTGGTTTGCCGGACCCATCCGGCATGGCAGTATTGAGCAGGTTGCGCAACAGTCCGTGAATACTGTGCAGAACGTGGGTCAGACGGCATTTTCAGCGGTGTACTTCTCCCCGGGTTTGGGTTTTGCGCGGGCGACTGCTCTTGGCGTGTCGTGCGCGGCGCGACAGCTGAGCTTCGACGCCGGCAGCCGTGCTTGCAGAATGACAGCTTCCACCCATCGCGCGGCTGAAGTCTGCCAGTCAACACCCGTATTTCACGCCGGAGAATGCACTCTGATTCCCACTTCTTCTTGAGCCAACAGGGCCAGCGATGATGCCACCTTCGAACCATCTTGACCCGACACGTGGACACGGCTCCGGACCCACGGCGCGCGAACGTATCGATGCGCTGCTGGACGAAGCGCTGCAAGACACGTTCCCCGCCAGTGATTCCAGCGCCATCGGTTCCAGGATTGCGGTCATCGAGCACGAACATCGCTACCACAAGATCATCAAGCGGACCAACGTGGCGACTGCGCCAATGACCTCGGGTTCACCAGCGCTATCGCAACACGCAGACAGGTCGACCCGTTGAGCAGACGAGCTCCGCGGGTGTGCGTCGCGCAAGCTGATACGCAGCGGTTACGCAGCCTGATTGCGGCGTTGCCGGCACATGGCCGCGTGGTTCTGCGGCTGCGCGACGGCAGCACGTGTGCTGGCGTCATACAGGTGCGCGGAAGCATGCAGGTGTTTCGCGACCCGGCTGGACAGGAAGGCATGAACGCCGAGATCGCGCTTGAGTCTTCCGATGTTGCGGGCGGCATTCGGTGCGTGTGGCTGGATCAGGTTGAGCATGTGGAGCACCTTGACGCGGCATTGGCGAGCGAAAATTGATGTCAGCCGGAATCGCCTTGCTCGGCGCATCGATATGGTGGTGGCATAGTCGGGCCATTCGTTGCTCGCAGAGGTGGTCGTGGTGAACAAACCCGTATGCGTTGTGGTGGGCGTTGGTCCGGGCAATGGCGCGGCCATCGCGCGCCAGTTTGCGGCAAACGGTTACGCGGTAGCGTTGTTGGCGCGTTCGACGCAGTTCACTGACAGTCTGGCGCGCGAACTGGACGGTGCCGCGCCCTATGCCTGCGACGTGACGAGTGAGCGCGCCGTTGTCGCGACGTTTGACCGCATTGCTGCTGAACTGGGACCGGTGCAGACATTGGTCTACAACGCCGGGTCCGGTGTCTGGGGCGACATCGAGAGCATCACTGCAGCGGATTTTGAATCAACCTGGCGGGTCAACGCGCTCGGTACGCTGCTGACGGCGCAGCAGGTGGTCCCGGCGATGAAGCGCAGCGGCAACGGCAACATCATCGTCATTGGCGCTACGGCGTCGCGGCGCGGCGGGGTTCGCAGTGCGGCTTTCGCGCCCGCCAAAGCAGCGCAGCGCAGCTTGGCCGAGTCCATGGCTCGCAGCTTGTGGCCGGCGGGAATCCATGTGGCCCTGGTGATTATTGATGGCGTAGTCGATCTGGAGCGAACCCGTCAGGCCATGCCTGACAAGCCGGACAGTTTCTATGTTCAGTCCGATGCCGTCGCCGCTACGGTCTACTGGTTGACCCAGCAACCTTCGTCAGCGTGGGCGTTTGAAGTCGAAGCGCGACCGTTTGCGGAAGTCTGGTAACGCCATCAAGCCGCCGACGTGAGTCGCCTTGATCGGCGACGCCGCTGCAGAGAAGGGACAGGAAAGAAACCATGGCCAATTTCACTTTGCCACGTAATTCCCGGACACAGCCGGGCAAGCACTACCCGTGTCCTGGGGCACGCCGGCCGCGGACTTTCCGCGTCTATCGCTGGTCGCCGGACGATGCCGAAAATCCGCGGATCGATACCTTCGACGTGGATACTGCGGCGTGTGGCCCGATGATGCTCGATGCGTTATTGAAGATAAAAAACGAAATCGATCCAACCCTGACGCTGCGCCGTTCGTGCCGCGAAGGCGTGTGTGGCAGTTGTGCGATGAATATCAATGGCGTCAATTGGCTCGCGTGCACCACGCCCATTGCCGATTGCACCGGTGATATCAAGATCTATCCGCTGCCGAGCATGCCGGTCGTGCGCGACCTGGTGACGGACATGACGCATTTCTACGCGCAATATGCGTCCATCAAACCGTGGATACGCACGCAGAGCCCGGTGCCGGATCGCGAGCGATTGCAATCAAAAGAAGAGCGCAAGCAGATCGACGGCTATTACGAGTGCATCCTGTGTGCTTGTTGTACTGCCGGTTGCCCCAGCCACTGGTGGAATGGGGATCGTTACCTTGGTCCGGCTGTTCTGCTGCAGGCCTACCGCTGGCTGATCGACAGCCGTGACGAAGCGACCAACGAACGACTGGACGATCTGGAAGACCCATTCAAACTGTATCGCTGCCACACCATCATGAACTGCACGCGCACCTGCCCGAAGGGATTGAACCCGGCCAAGGCCATCGCGGAGATCAAGAAGCTGATGATCGCCAGGCGTGGCTGACGCGTAGCGCACGACCGCAGAGGTGAAGCCAGGTGAAAGCAGGGGGCCGATGGCGTCGAGGCGCCCCCTGAGGCAGATTTTCCCTGACGACGGCGCGGCTGTTGGCATTTCGCGCGGCGTCCGCAGTGCCCGGTACGAGAGCGACAGCATGGGCACCAATGAGTGGATCGCGCCGGCCGAAGGCGTTGCGCGCATAACTCGACCGGGCGTGGTCGACCGCGGCAACCAACGCCAGGATTCCGTACCGGAAGGTGCACACCAGAGCCAGGTTCCGGTTTCGGACCTTGATTGCGCCTGCTGGCCAGGAGCAAGTTGTGGAGAAAAAACATTCGTATTAGATCGCGCTGTTAGCGACACGTTAGCCGATAATAGGGTCATGTTCATGATTATCGCTACAATTTGTGTTACGCTACGGCGATGTCGTCGAGTCACGGCCAGATGCCGCCGAGTAGCGCAGACTTCGCCGCGCACTGCGGGCACGCAACAGAAGACGGACGATCGACGCAGGTGCCATGCGCGTTCTTCGCGCATGGTCGGTCTATCGCGAACGAGGAGCATCCATGTCCACTAATCCCACTGACGCCACCAAGCGCAGCCACCCGTCCGTTTTCAGCCGCAGCCGGACCCAGGCGGCAAGCCGATATCTGAACAGCGAAGTCATTGCGACCGATATTGCCGCGTTCAAGAAGCGCGGCGGCCACATCGAAGTGCTGGGCAACACCGCCGGTCGTTCCCGTCTTGCCTCCACGACGTTCCGTTCCAACGTGAAGTCCAAGCGCCAGACGGCCACCGCAGCCGCCACCGGACTCGAGGCAACCGGCGCGACGACTAGCAAGGACGGATCCGCTCACTGACGCATTGCTCGGCGTGAGCGGCCTGTCGCTAGATCCGCGGGTCGCGCCTCAGCGAAGCGTTGGGCCTTGGCTTGCGCCATGCCGTGGAAGCCTTCTCGGCATCACCGTGGGTGGCGTACGTTCTGATTGTTGAGCGCTGGGCGTTTAGTACGGGTGCTGCCGATAAAATTGTGTGAGCTGCCGATAAACGTCTGGCAGATACTCGCGCAAGGTTGCTGGTCGCTCAAAAAATTGCTCACTGGCAACGGCAAAGAACTCGGCCGGGCTTTCCAGCGCATACCGATCAATCGGCAAGTCTGCCCCATTGCGTTGGTCGTCCTGCAAGCGATCCCACGCACTCGAGAAGACCCGCCACCAGACGCGGCGATCCATCCGCCGGTGCAATGGCGGAAATCCGTTGGCGTCGCCGTTGAGCATATCGAGTTTGTGCGCCATTTCGTGAATGACCACGTTGTGTCCAGGCTTTTGCCCGATATCCTGCACATCTGCCCACGATAGAATCACCGGGCCGCGCCCCCAGGCCTCTCCGGCCAACACGGCGTTGGTCCGGTGAACCACTCCTGCTGCATCCATGTGCTCGCGGCGCGGCATGAACGCGGCCGGATACACGATGACGCTGTGCCAACCGTCGTACCAGTCAAGGCCCAGCTTCAGGATCGGCACGCAAGCGTGCGTCGCGAGCAGAACGCGGTCGGCGTCGTTGAGGTGTAATCCGGTGACCGGCTCCAGGGACTTGCGGTCCAGGAACAACGTTGCCAACACGCGCAACGTGGCCTGATCGGAGGCGCCCAGCCGACGCGCTGGGCTGCAACGCTGGAGCGCCAGTCGCCACAGCTGTTCAGCGATCGGGCGCTGAGCCACGACGCGCCGGATGCGCCAGTTTTTGATTGTATTGAACATATTCACAGTCCCGAGGGAATCCTGCGGCAAGGTCACGGCGCTCACCCAATGGGTCGTCTGACTGGGCCAGGGAACGTTGCCGATCGGCAGCGTCGAAAAAGCCAGAAAGGCGATTGTGCCAGTGCTGGACAATGTCCTGCGGAATACCGGGAGGGCGAATTGGGGTTGTCAGACCATCGCCTGAGGGGCGGCATTGCCGGGCGCACGTGGTGGCGTCCACCGTTGTCGCGCCTCGTGGGTGCTAGCCTCCTGTCCTTGTTCGCATGTGAACCGACCGCGTTTTCGTTTTCGGCGCGCTGCTGTTGAGTTGGCGTAAAGCTTTGGTTGCCTGCACAGCGGCAACGCTGCAATGGAGTTGTCAGGCACGTAATGAGCACCATGTTTCACTCGCTCGGAAGCTACAACTACCGGCTTTGGGCCGGTGGTGCGTTGGTGTCCAACGTAGGCACCTGGATGCAGCGCATCGGGCAGGATTGGCTGGTACTTACCGTGCTTACCCAGCACAACGCTACAGCGGTGGGTACGGTGATGGCGTTGCAGTTTGGACCGCCTTTGTTGCTGTTGCCGCTGAGCGGCTTTGCCGCAGATCATCTGGATCGGCGCAAGCTGTTGATGTTCACCCAAGGCGCCGCCGGCTTGCTCGCGCTGGGCTTGGGTTTGCTCACGATCACCGGTGTGGTGCAGCTCTGGCAGGTGTATGGCTTTGCCCTCTTGCTGGGCTGCGTTACCGCGTTCGACGCGCCGGCGCGGCAGGCGTTTGTCTCGGACTTGGTTACCGACGACGACCTGGCCAACGCGGTGGCGCTGAACTCCACCTCTTTCAACGCCGCACGCATGGTCGGCCCGGCGGCGGCGGGTGTGCTGATTGCCGCCGTCGGTGAGGGTTGGTTGTTCTTGATCAACGCGGGTTCTTACATTGCGGTGCTGGTTTCGCTGGGGTTTCTGCGGGTACATGAACTGCACACCGAAGCGCGACCGGCGCGCACCCGCGGCAGCTTGCTGGCGGGATTTCGCTACGTGTGGCAGCGTCCTGACCTGGTCGCCGTGCTGGCCATGCTTTTCCTGCTCGGCACCTTTGGCTTCAACTTCGCCATCTTCATCTCGACCATGTCCGTCACGGTGTTCCACGGCGACGCCAGCCAGTACGGCTTGCTGACCTCGGCGATGGCGGCGGGTACGATGTGCGGCGCGCTGCTTTCGGCCAGCCGGCCGTTTCCCGGGATGGTGTTGATGGTGGGCGCCGCGGCAGCCTTCGGCGTCACCTTGGCAATGGCTGCGGTGATGCCTGGTCCCTGGCTGTTTGCGGCCGCGTTGTTCTTCGTCGGCCTCGCAGCGCTTACCTTCATGACCGCGAGCAACTCCATGATGCAGCTCACGACTGAGCGCACCATGCGCGGCCGGGTGCTGGCGCTGCGGATTGCCGTGGTCATGGGTGGCACCCCGATCGGCGCGCCGCTGGTCGGATGGGTGGTTGATCGCTTCGGTGCACGCTGGGCGCTGGGGATAGGCGCACTGGCGGGCGTTGCGGCGGCGGCGGTGGGCGTGGCTTATCTGGTCAAATACCGCCATCTGCATTGGTCTCGGGATGCCGGGCGGTTGCGCGTGATGATCCGTCCTGAGCCGGTAGAGGCGGCGGCCGTTCGCGTGGCAGCGGGGGAGCGTGTGACTTGAGCGAGTTCCCGTCGCATCGACGCGGCACGGCGAGATGCGCCGGGGCCAATGTGCAACGCGGCTGGGTTTGCTTCCGGCCGTTGCTGGGTGAGCCTGACAGCATGCGCAGATGGATGCAGTCAACTCTCTTGCGCGGGATCACACTTGATACCGCCGCTGGGTCTGCAGCCTGCACAGATGGCGCGATACCTTTGCGGCAGCGCGGACCGAGCACTCGATGTTCGAGCAAGGTGCTTTGTCCACGCCCGTCTCGCGTGCTCATTGTCTATAGTTGGTTGCTTGCCGAACCACCTGGTCCTGACTGCTTGTGAATTTCAGTTCGTCTCCCGTTTTCCTTGCCTTGCTGGGCGGTTGCGTGGCTGCGGCTGCGACCGCGGCAGGAACGCTGCCGGCATTGTTTGCGCGGCGGATTTCGCAGCGTGCGCAAGACACGATGCTCGGCTTCGGCGCTGGCGTGATGCTTGCCGCCAGTGCGTTCTCGCTGGCGTTGCCCGGCATCACCGCCGCCGAGCGTTATGGTGCTGGTCCGTGGTTGTCGGGCGTGATCGTGAGTGCAGCCATCCTGGCCGGCGGTGCCTTGTTGCTGGTGATGGATCGTACGATCCCGCACGAGCACTTCGTCAAGGGGTTGGAAGGCGGCAACTCGGAGCGCATCAAGCGTGCGTGGCTATTTGTTTTCGCCATTTGCCTGCACAACCTCCCCGAGGGGTTGGCGATCGGTGTCGGTTTTTCCGGCACGGATGTGGCGGGTGGTTGGGCGCTTACAACCGGCATCGCCATTCAGGATATTCCCGAAGGTTTGGTGGTGGCCCTTGCCCTGATTACCACCGGTTATACCCGTGGTTTTTCCGTGGCTATTGGGATGGCCTCTGGTCTCGTGGAGCCAATCGGCGCGGTGGTGGGCGCGGCAATCATCACCGGTTTCCCGTGGATGTTGCCACTGGGTCTGGGCTTTGCCGCGGGCGCCATGCTGTTTGTGGTCAGTCACGAAATCATTCCGGAGTCGCATCGGCAGGGACACGAAAACTTCGCCACAGCCGGCTTGATGTTCGGTTTCGTGCTGATGATGACGCTCGACACGGCGCTTGGTTGAGAGGACGCCGATGGGAAAACTCCCAGCCGGGGCCGGCCGAAACGGGGTCAGGTTCACATCCGACCCCGCTTGACGCAGTTCTGGATTCAAGTCCGCTTGAAAAGCCTATAGGCGGTTGTGTGCGGCGTCGTCACACCTTGCGTTGAAGGCCGGGTTTGCAACGCTGGGCTGTCTCGCCGTTCGAGCAGCGTGACCTCCCACTGCGGGTCAAATAGTCGGTGAACTTCCTGGTCGCTCATCGCGAGCGATGGGATGCCGTGTTCGGGTGGCAAGTCGTCCGTGGTGATCAACAGACCGCGGCAGCCGTACGACAATTTGGCGTAAATCTCACTCACGTAGCGCTCGCGTATCGGCGAGGGCAGGGTGCTCAACGCCGCTCGGTCGTAGACTGCGCCGCACGACGCGAGTGTTTCTGCGCTCAGGTCGAAGATATCGCCGTTGATGATCTCGATCGAGGCGGCCGTCCAGCGTTTACCGTCGGCTTCGGCGCGCGAGCGCTCGGTCAGATGGTTTTCGGCAAAGAACTGCTCAACTACGAGCGAAGACGGCTCCACGCCCAGCACGCGGCTTTCCTGGGCACCTAGCCAGAGCAGATCAGGTGACTTGCCGCACAAGGGCACCAGCACGTGGACGTGTGGCGGTATCTCGAGCGCAGGCCAGTGCTTGAGCAACAGTTGCGTGGGCAGGTCGTTATGCCAGCCGGAACGACCTTGATGCCAACGCTCATACCAATATGCTGCGAGCATGTAGCTTCTCTCCTCTCCCGCTTGGGGCGAGCGTGGATGACGTGCTGAACGGCGCAGGGGAATTGCGATTCGCGCGTAACCCAATCGCGATCCATTGCCGTTACTAGGCTAGCACTCTTGCTTGCGCGCGCAGTGGGAAGAACGCAGCCGGCGTTGTCCACGTGGGGTGCTGGTTGGCGGACGGCCAAACTGGGTCCAGACTGGCGTCTGGCTCGGTTCCGCGTGCGGTCAGTGAACCTGACTCCGTTTGCTCGTTGAGGTGTGTGATGGCTTTGCGTCACTGGTTTTCTGCACTTTCTTGCGTCGTGCTGTTGGGAACGGCGGGCTCGGCGGCCGCAGCGGATGCGCCGCTGCGCGTGATGACGTTCAACGTACGCGTGCCGGTGGACACAGGCATGAACGCGTGGGTGAACCGGCGTGATCTGATGGTGCAGGTAATCAAGGCCGAGCACCCGGATGTGCTCGGCACGCAGGAGCTGACCGAGGAGCAGGGTGAGTACCTTGCCGCACATCTTCCCGGCTACGCCTGGTTCGGCCAAGGTCGGGACGGCGGCAGCAAGGGTGAGCACATGGGGGTGTTCTATCGGACGGATCGACTGAAGCTTTTGCGCTCCGGCGATTTCTGGCTCTCCGATACGCCAGATGTCCCCGGCAGCAAGACCTGGGGACAACCGTATCCGCGCATGGTGACGTGGGCGCGGTTTAGCCGACTCGCTGGCGGCGACACGTTTGATTACTTCAACACGCATTTTCCTTATCTGCCCGAGGATGTGCGTGCGCGCATGCTGAGCGCGGACGAAATTTTGCGGCGGATCGCCAAGCTGGCACCAGCGGCGCGAGTGATTCTGGCTGGCGACTTCAATTGCGCACCGGACGCGTCGGTGCACGCGAAACTGACCCGAAACCTGCATGACGCGTGGATGGCTGCGGATTCGCGCTCCGGCCCGGCAAAGACCTTTCACGACTTCACCGGCAAACCCGATCAGCGTATCGACTGGATCCTGACGCGTGGTTTCAGCGCGCGCACGGTGAACACCGTTACGACTCACGATGGTGCGCGGTATCCGTCCGATCATTTCCCCGTGGTTGCCGAGCTTGTCGCGATGGACGACGCGGGCGCACATGCGACCAAGTGAACGCTTCGCTCGTCATTCTTGCGGGTGTGGTGCACCGCTGAAATGACGCCTGATCCAAAGTTTCCCTCGCGGGTGGTCAGACGCGTCCAGTCACCGGTATCAGTGCGCCGGTGATGGCGGACGCTTGCTTCGACAACAAGAACAAAATCACCTCGGCCAGCTGTTCTGGTTTGACCCAACGGGCAAAGTCGGCTTTGGGCATGTCAGCGCGGTTGGGTGGCGTGTCGAGGATGCTGGGTAGCAGGGCGTTGACGGTGATGTCGCGTTCCTTCAATTCCTCAGCCAGCGATTCAGTGAAACGCATGACGCTGGATTTCGATGCCGTGTAAGCGCCGACACCCGCGCCAGCCTTCAGGGCGGAGTTCGCGCCGATATTGATGATGCGTCCGCCTGCGTGCAGGTATTCCAGTGCAGCTTGGCTGGCCGCCACGGCAGTGCGCAGGTTGACGCGATACAGCAGGTCCCAGGTGTCCAAGTTGCCTTCAACCAGTGTTTCGTAGCGGAAGGTGCCGGCGATGTTGACCAGCGCGTCCAGTCCTCCGAGTGTTTGCGCGGCCGCAGCCAGTGCTTTTTTCGCGCCTTGTGTGTCAGCAAGATCCACCCCGCCCACACACGTCGCCTGCCCGAGCCCGTCGGTCGGTGCGTCAGCACGATCAATCGCCACCACGCGAGCACCAGCTCCTAGTGCCGCGCGCACGGTTGCGGCGCCCAGCGTGCCGAACCCGCCGGTCACCACGACACGTAGATTGTCCAGTTGCATGGCACTCTCCGATGCTGTTTTCAATGCAACAGGATAGACCGTCCAGCGTATGGCGACTGCCCGAGACAAGAGGAGTCTCCTGACACGTCGAGTTGGTACGCATCCTGCTGGATGCCAGGAAACGAAACCGGGTCGCACTCGCGATCCCCCTGCTTGTGTGCTCGATTGGGACCGTACGGGTCGTGTGCTGTCATCAGAGTGCACGAGCGAGGACAGGGTGTCGACACATTGAACTTGGCGCATGAGTCTGCTGCGAGACGCGCGTTCTCGCTTCGCGCACGCCAGCGCGACCTGTCAATGGCACGTCGGTTTTGTCGGCAGGCATGTTCCCGCGGTGGTGACGATCCTGATGCGACCGCGCGCGCGATTTGGCGCCCGTGTGTTGCCGCGCACGATCTGGATGTAGTGCTAACTTGCGAACACCGTCAGTTCGCTTGCTGGAGTCTTTCATGCGCTTCTTGTTCTTCACCCGATTGTTTGCCGCTACGCGGCGTCTGGCTACCGGCTTGACGGTTGCCACGGTCATGACACTTGGGGCAGGCGTGGTTCACGCGCAATCGACGCCGCGCGACCAAGTGCCGCCGCCGCAGGACGTGTCGTATCCGGGGACGATTGCGCTTGATGTTGATGCCAGCGATACCGTGCAGGGCATCTTCCGGGTGCACGAAACTATTCCGGTAACGGCCGGGCCGCTGACGCTGTTGTATCCGCAATGGATCCCCGGCGATCACTCACCGACCGGGCCGATCGATATGCTCGCCGGTATCCAGCTCAGCGCCAACGGCAAGCCACTGGCGTGGGAGCGCGACAAGTACAACGTGTATGCGGTCCATCTCGATGTACCGGCGGGTGTGTCTGCGCTGAATGTGGACTTCCAGTACCTGTCGCCGCGACGTGGTGGCTTCGAGATTACTGACCGCATGATGGATATGGCCTGGAACAAGGTGGCGCTGTATCCGGCCGGTCATTACTCGCGTGATATCACCTTCGTGCCCAGCTTGAAGCTGGCGCCCGGTTGGCAGTTTGGCACGGCGTTGGAGGTGGCGTCGCAGTCGGGCGACACCACCACCTTCAAACCGGTGACGTTCAACACGTTGGTCGACTCACCGGTTTACGCGGGCCGCTATTTCAAACGCGTCGATCTCAGCCCTGGTGACAAGACGGCGGTGCACATGGATGTCGTCGCTGACGCGGCGAAGGACCTGGAGATAACGCCTGAACAGCTGAAAGTGCATCGCGCGCTGGTAACACAGGCGGTGAAACTGTTTGGCTCGCACCACTACGCTCACTACGATTTCCTGTTTTCGCTGTCAGACGTGCTGGTGGGCAACGGCACTGAACACCATCAGTCCAGTGAGGATGGCGTGGGTGCGGATTATTTCACCGCGTGGGCCGACAATGCGCCCGGTCGCGACCTGCTGGCGCACGAGTACACGCATTCGTGGAATGGCAAGTTCCGCCGCCCAGCCGACCTGTGGACACCCAATTTCAACGTGCCGATGGGCGATTCGCTGTTGTGGGTGTACGAGGGCCAAACGCAGTATTGGGGCTTTGCGCTGACCGCGCGTGCCGGCATGTGGTCGCCGCAGCAATTTCGCGATGCGTTGGCCATGGTCGCCGCCAATTACGACCGCAATCGCGAAGGATTTGGCTGGCGCACGCTGGAGGACACGACGAACGATCCCGTCGTCGCGCGCCGTTCGAGCCTGCCGTATCGCAGCTGGCAGATGAGCGAGGAGTACTACAGTGGCGGCCAGATGTTGTGGCTGGCGGTGGATGCAAAAATTCGTGCGCTGACCCATGACCAGAAGTCGCTGGATGATTTTGCGCAGGTTTTTTTCGGTGTCGACAATGGCAGTTTCGTTACCAAGACCTACACCCTCGACGACGTGGTGGTGGCGCTGAATGGCGTGGTGAAAAATGACTGGGCAGGCTTTCTGCACGCCCGCGTCGACACACTCAATCCGCCGCTGGCGGGTGGTATCGAGGCGACCGGTTGGAAGCTGGTGTACACCGACAAGGAAAGCGCATACGAGAAGCAGTACAACAGCCGGTCCGAACCTTCGCGCCACCTGTTCAACTTCACCTGGTCGATCGGACTGACGATGAACGACAAGGCGCAGGTCAACGATGTGCGCTGGAATGGTCCGGCATTCAAGGCCGGCGTCAGCACCGGTGCCACTCTGGTGGCAGTGGACGGCCAAACCTATTCCAGTGATGCGTTGAAGGAGGCCATCACTGCGGCCAAAAGCAGCAAGACGCCCATCCAGCTACTGCTGAAGTATCAAGACACCTATCGCACCGTGCCGGTGGATTATCACGATGGGCTGCAGTATCCACATCTGGTCCGTGTCGAAGGTACGCCGGACTACCTGAGTGAAATTATCGCGGCACGCAGGTAGGCGGCACGACATGCTGCCCACTCCGTCGTGGCGCGGGCGTTCATCCAGATGGTCGGACAAGCTGCAGGGTCTCCGTTCCAGCTGCTGGTCGAGTGCGACCTGCAATCGTCTTCGATTCAGCCTCGTTTTGCACGGTGTTAAAGTGGCTCGCTTAGGTTCATGACACTGCGAGGCAAGCGACGCGATGAGCACGACAGCGCACTATCCAATTGGAACGCCCGGGCGCCCTTGGGGCGACGCTGAAGTAGAGACTTGGCGGGCGCAACAGACACAGCGGCGCGGTTACGCAGCCGACGTGTTGAGCCGGGTTGACGCGTTGCGTTCGCACTATGACGTGGTGCAGTACGGCGTTTTGGACTATCCGCCAGACAGCTACCCGCTGTTTGCACTCAAAAGCCGCAACTGGCGCGACGACCTGCCGCGCATGCTGGTAACGGGCGGTGTGCACGGCTATGAAACCAGCGGCGTGCATGGCGCGTTGCAGTTTGCCGAAGAGTGCGCCTTGGCCTACGCCGATCGGGTGAATTTGATGATCGTGCCGTGTGTCAGCCCGTGGGGCTACGAGCGGATTCACCGCTGGAATCCGCAAGCACTCGACCCGAACCGATCGTTTCACACGCACAGCCCGGCGCCGGAAGCGGAGGCGTTGATGAGCTTTGTTGCGCCGTTCGGCGATCGCGTGGTCATGCATATCGATCTGCACGAAACCACCGATAGCGACGAGTCGGAATTTCGCCCGGCGCTCGCTGCGCGCAATGGTGCACCCTACGTCCCCGGTGGAATCCCGGATGGCTTTTATCTGGTTGGGGACAGTGAGCATCCGCAGCTTGAATTCCAACAGGCAGTGATCGCCGCGGTGGCGAAAGTCACGCATATAGCGCCGGCGGACAGCAACGGCGAAATCATCGGCTCGACTGTGGTTTCGCCGGGGGTCATTGAATATGCGTTTACCCAGCTTGGTTTGTGTGCGGGCGTTACCCGCGCACGCTTCAAGACGACGACTGAGGTATATCCCGACAGCCCCCACGCCACCCCGGAGCAATGCGCTGCGGCGCAGGTAACGGCGGCGTGCGCGGCGATTGAGTTCGCATTGCGCGCATAGCAGCCGATTGAATAGCGTGCCATTTGATACCAGCCGGTACCAAATGGCTGCGACAACAGCTGTGGGTCAGGAACTTGGCAGCCAATGAAACACTTCATCAACACGTTTTCCAAACACATGCGCGATGCGGAAAGCGGCATCGAGTGACGGCGAATACCCACCTTGCTCGATGTCGGCGATGGTCTGCCGGTTAAGGCCGACGCCTTTGCCCAGCTCAGCCTGGGTCATTTCCTGAGTCAGAAAGCGCAACAGCTCGACGTCGTTGGCGATCGGCTCAGTGGGCATGCTGGAAGTCACGACAGGTGAGCGGAAACCAGCCCACTGACCCCGTGGTGAAAGATCCGCAGATGTGCCCGTGCGCAGTCACGTCAACTCAATGTCGCGAGCACCCCGTCCAGCGCCAACCGGGTCTTGAAGCCGGCTTTCTCCAAGCGCTTGGCGACTTCGCGCGGAACGTTCCGGCCGCTAGTGAGTTTGTTCGGCTTGCCGGTGTAGTGAAACAGACGCCCGCCGCGACGCAGTACACGTGCCAATTGCGTGTAGAACGCCTGTGAGTAGAGTTCGCCGGCGATACCGAAACGCGGTGGGTCGTGCAGTGCCGCATCCAGCGACGCGTCAGGGATGTGCGTAATCGCTTGTGACACATCGGCATGGGTGAGTTGCAGACGGCCGTCGCTGGCAGATGCGTCCGGATCGGGTGACCACGGATTGAGCCTGCGTAGCCACAACACGTCAGGGTTTTTCTCGAACGACTGGACGTGCGCGACGCCTGCGTCCAGACAGCAGGCGGCGAAGTAGCCGAGGCCGCCGCAGGTATCCAGCAGATCCTTGCCGCGCGGCTCGACCAACGCCACCTTGCGACGCGCGTCTTCGAACGGCGACGCTTTTGCCGTGGGCAGCATCTTGATGCCGTCGATCTCGAACGTGGGAGCGCCCCAGTCAGTGGGCACCAGCTTGATCAACGAATCGGCAAAACGCGACACGGGCGCAAAGGTTTCGCCGTCCCAGTAGTAGATCGTGCGATCCTTCAGCTTTGCTGGATACGGATAGCACTGGCCGTGCCACTGCCACGCGTCTGCGCGCAGCAGCGCGTTGTCGCTCGAGCGGCCCAGATCGAGCGAGCCAATCCATGCGCCAGCACCGACGTCGCGGGCAGCCAGTAACATCTCGGCAACATCGCGCGTGAGCAGAGGGCCAGCATAGTGCGACACGATGGATTGCCTCCATGGACAGTGACCGCCGCTAGCGACTTCAGCGGAACGACAGCGTAATCGGTTGGCGCCTGGACTGCCTTGGCTTGATCTATTGCCGCAGAGAGTTTACGTGTTGGCGGCCACGATACCGCGTCGCCACGTGCGGGAAGGGTCACCCTGGTCGCGATCCCGTCGTAGCTTCGCGGCGCGCTCGGACATGCGCATGAATGGTCTTGTGGATGCTCAGAAATCGGGTTTTGACGGTGCGCGTAGCGTATGCGAAGTTGGCCCTTCCGCCGTTGCTGTTCTGTCGTGCAGGAAACTGTACGCTGAGATCTGGCGTTCCCGCGTCCGCATTTCCCGCCGGTTTCGCCAGACTGATCCCTTGACGAGGTTGTTTACCATGACGAGATGGCTCGCCGGCGCGTTCCTTCTGCTGTTTGCGGCGTTACCGCTGACGGTTGCCGCTGCAGCTACCCACGCTGCCAGCGATACTGCACCGCAGGCGGCGCGGGTTATCGTGCTGATACGGCACGGAAGTTACGTGGACGATCCCGCAGCCGATCCGAAACTCGGACCGCCATTGTCCCCCATGGGTGTTGCTCAGGCATATCTTGCCGGCGCACGGCTGGTTGGGCTGGGATTGCACTTTGATGCGCTCTACGTCAGCCCGTTGCAACGTGCGCGGGATACGGCAGCGGTCATCGCCAGTGATTTCCCGGGGCGCTCTTTCCACGTGGACGAGGACCTTGCCGAGTGCTTGCCACCCACGCGTCGCATCGAGGCCACACAGGATACCAAACCGGCGGAACTCACTGCGTGCAAGACGCGACTCGATCGTCTGTTTGACCGCTATTTCCATCCGGCCAGCGGTAGCGAAAAAGCCGAGTTGTTCGTCTGCCATGGTGACGTGATCCGCTATTTGGTCACCCGTGCCTTGGGTGTCGACAGCATGGCCTGGCTGGAGATGTCGGTGCGCAACGCCAGCATCACGCAAATCCGTGTGGAAGCTGATGGCCGTTTCAAGGTGATCACCGTGGGTGACGACGGCTTCATGCCGGCCAGCCTGCTCACCGGGGCCACTGGCGACAGCGACCGCAGCCTGGCGATACCGCCGTTGCCGCTGCACTGATTGTCCGACCCATGCTCACGCAAGCGCTCGACTTGTTGGCTTATATTGGGCCCAGTGGGGCAGCTGTCGCGTTGTGCCGGAGTGGTGCCGTGACCAGGAATGTTGCTCGTTGTCTGGCAGCTCTCATGCTGGCGCTTGCTCTACCCATGGTTGTGCAAGCGGCTGATACCAACGGTACATCTGCGAAGCAAGCCGCCGCCGCGCGCGCATGCCAGCATGGCCCTCGGGGCAGCAGATCTGAAAACGGCGCACATGCATTTGCAGCACGTCGTGAACTGTCTGGTGGGAGTCGAAGGCAAGGGTTTTGATGCCAAGGCCGGCAACCCGTGCAAGGACGAAGGGCAGGGCGCCATGGTTGACGCCAAAGTTGATGTGGCGACTGAAGCCAAGCTGAGATCGGCCTTGGCCGAGGCCAGACATGGCTTGCAGGCGACCACACTGGAGAGCGCACATGCGGACGCCCAGAAATCGATGACGACCTTGCAAACGAAGTAGGAAGCGGGCGAAGCGGGCTGTCACGCACGACACCACTCCCACGCATTGGCCTGTATCGGTCCGTTCCACATGTTGCACCTCAGACAGCCGCTGTGTAGCGCGGGCACTGCCCGCCAGCTCCATGACAAAGGCCGCGCGTGCGTGGCGGTGGCGCCTGACGCGAGCCAACGCGGTCGGCTTGTGCTTTGTGCGATTGACGTTGAGGCCAGAGCGGCGGGCAGTGCCCGCCTTGTGGCGCTTGGGCCGCGAATGGGGCAGCTGCGTGCTGGGCGGCCAGCGCTGTCGTAGGGCGGGCAATGCCCGCCGGCTTTTGCTGGTTCAAGGGCTTCGTTTGCGCGACGCTGCATGGCACGGTTCGATGCGTTCGGCCTTTCCCGTGTGCGATTGATGACGAGACGAGAGCGGCGGGCAGTGCCCGCCCTACGGCGCTTGAGCGGTGAATGGTGCTCCTGCGTGCAGCGAGGCGTTGAGGTCAGCCGTGTGTGCGCGACTGGCTGCGACGCTGGCCGGGGGCATACCATCGACGCTCTCCGCAACCGTTCATCGAGACAAGGAGATCGTGTGCCACCGATCATTGCCATCAGGCAGCTCAGCAAGACGTATGCGTCCGGATTCCAGGCACTGAAGCCGATCGACCTGGATATCCAGCAGGGCGAAATCTTCGCGCTGCTGGGGCCAAACGGCGCCGGCAAGACCACGTTGATCAGCATCATCTGCGGCCTCGTCAACCCCAGCGGCGGCAGTGTGCTGGCTGCCGGCTACGACGTGGTGCGCGAATACCGTGCCGCGCGGGCAAATATCGGTCTGGTGCCGCAAGAGCTGACTACCGATGCGTTCGAGAAAGTGTGGAACACGGTCAGCTTCAGCCGCGGGCTGTTCGGCAAGCGGGCCAATCCGGCACACATCGAAAAGGTGCTGAAGGATCTGTCGCTGTGGGACAAGAAAGACAGCAAGTTGATCACCCTGTCCGGCGGCATGAAGCGGCGGGTGATGATCGCCAAGGCGTTGTCGCACGAGCCGCGCATTCTGTTTCTGGATGAGCCCACCGCCGGGGTCGACGTGGAGTTGCGTCGCGACATGTGGGCGATGGTGCGCGCATTGCGCGCCACTGGCGTCACCATCATCCTGACCACGCACTACATCGACGAGGCCGAGGAGATGGCCGATCGCATCGGCGTGATCAACAAAGGTGAGCTGATCCTGGTCGAGAACAAGACTGAGCTGATGAACAAACTCGGCCGCAAGCAGTTGACGTTGCAGTTGCAGAATCCGCTGCAAAGCCTTCCCGCCGCGCTGGCGGATTACGCGCTGGAGCTTTCGGCCGATGGCTGCCAGTTGGTGTACACGTTTGACGCCCAGGGTGAGCGCACCGGCATCGACGTGCTGCTGCACCGGCTGAGCGCGGCCGGTATCGATTTCAAGGATCTGCAGACCAGCCAGAGTTCCCTGGAGGATATCTTTGTCGACCTGGTGCGGGAGCGCGCATGAACATCCATGCGATCCGCGCGATCTACGGCTTTGAAATGGCACGCACCGGGCGCACCCTGTTGCAGAGCATCGTCTCGCCGGTGATCTCCACCTCGCTGTACTTCGTGGTATTCGGCGCGGCGATCGGTTCGCACATGCAGGGCATCGGTGGCGTCAGCTACGGCGCCTTCATTGTGCCCGGGCTGATCATGCTGTCGCTACTGACGCAGAGCATCTCCAATGCGTCGTTCGGCATCTACTTTCCGAAGTTCGTCGGCACAATCTACGAGATACTCTCCGCGCCGATATCCCCGTTCGAGATCGTCGCCGGCTATGTCGGCGCCGCGGCCAGCAAGACCGTGGCGCTGGGGCTGATCATCCTCGCCACCGCACGGCTGTTCGTCGCCTTCGAGATTGACCATCCGTTGTGGATGCTGGCGTTCCTGGTGCTCACCGCAGTGACCTTCAGCTTGTTCGGTTTCATCATCGGTATCTGGGCCGACAACTTCGAGAAGCTGCAACTCGTGCCGCTGCTGATCGTGACGCCACTGACGTTTCTCGGCGGCAGTTTCTATTCCATCAGCATGCTGCCGCCGTTCTGGCAGAAGGTCACCTTGTTCAACCCGGTGGTGTATCTGATCAGCGGCTTCCGTTGGAGCTTTTTCGGCGAGTCCGACGTAAGTATCGGCATGAGTCTGGGCATGACTCTGGTGTTTCTGGCGATTTGCCTGACTACGGTGTGGTGGATCTTCCGCAGCGGCTATCGGCTGAAGGCCTGACTTGGCTGGGCCAACCACGCATGGCGTTGGCCAGCGCCGCGGTGGAACTGCAATCCGCCCAGGAAAGCCCGTCAGACGGCATCGCCGTGTCCTGAGGGGCGCTACTGGCTGAGCGCGCCTGTGATCAGCGCACGTCGATTTGCACTATTCTCGTTGATCGCTTGTAGAAAGAGCCGTTCGTGGCGTCAGTTGACACCCCCATCGCGAGGCA